>ERZ808044.79-NODE-79-length-135840-cov-11.892025_pt1 | contig 135840 bp, 125 predicted proteins | sample MGYA00380195_ERZ808044 | MGnify/ENA primary metagenome ERZ808044 (study PRJEB31490, sample SAMN06133423) | mouse gut metagenome | isolation source: Z7_2 | host: mice | place: China: Chengdu | collected 2015-05 ...
TTGGATTTAAAAATGTAAAATATAATTTATATAAATTTTCTTAGGCATTTTGTGGATTTTATGATATACTTTTTAATAGTAAGGGATTTGGAGGTTTCCATGTACTATTTTATCGTGAATCCAAGTGCCAATCGGGGTCATGGGGAAAAAGTATGGAGAAAGTTGGAATGTCTGCTTCGGCATTCCGAAGTGGAATATGAAGTCTATCTGACGCAGATGTCCGGTGATGCGGCGAGATTTGCCAGTCAACTAAGGGAAAACAGCAGGGAGCCCTGTGTGATTGTGGCAGTGGGCGGAGATGGAACCGTAAACGAGATATTAAACGGTCTGTCTTTTGATGGAGCGGTTACTTTAGGTTATATTCCTATCGGTGCGGGGAATGATCTGGCGAGAGGGTTAAAGCTGCCTCGCAGTCCACAGCGATGTCTGAAGAAGATTTTACATTCGCGTTTTTACAGGTGGCTGGACTATGGTGTGTTGTCTTATGAAAATGGGGCACCGATTCATCGACGATTTGCTGTCAGCAGTGGACTGGGGCTGGATGCAGCGGTTTGCCAATGTGTGCGGGAAAAGGCGGTCAGAGGGCAATTGTGGCCTTTAAGTTGTGGACGATTTGGCTATATACTTTTAGGATTGCAGCAGCTTTTAGGGGCGAAGCCCGTCAGAGGATATGTACAGTTGGATGGTACAAAGAAGGTGGAATTCAACCATATTTATTTTATATCCAGTCATATTCATCCTTATGAGGGCGGAGGCTTTCGCTTTGCACCGAAAGCCGATGGCAGTGACGGACTGTTAGAGATATGTGTAGTGCACAATTCTGCCAAGGCAGGTCTAGTGCCGGTATTGTTGGATGCTTTGTTAGGAAAGGCGGGACGTCATCGAGGCGTTCGCTTCTACAGTTGTCGGGAGGCTCGCATTCATGTGGAGCGGCCAATGCCCGTACATGCAGATGGAGAAAACTGTTATTATCAGACAGATATTCATCTGCGATGTATAGAAAAAACCATTCGAATGATTGTTTAGGTGACAAAAACCAGGGAAGATGGTTTTCCAGTTGGCAGATGCCGTACCAAGAGGAGAGAAAAGAATGAGAATCGGACAAGGGTATGATGTTCATCGTCTGGCGGAAGGCAGGGATTTGATTTTAGGTGGAGTGAAGATTCCGTATGAGAAGGGACTTTTGGGGCATTCGGATGCAGATGTTCTGATTCATGCGGTGATGGATGCGTTGTTGGGGGCTGCTGCTTTGGGCGATATCGGTCAGCATTTTCCCGACACGGATTCCCGATATAAAGGAATTTCCAGTATTAGTTTATTGGAATATGTGGGGGAACTGATAGAAAAAGAACTTTATATCGTGGGCAATATTGACGCGACGATCATCGCACAGAAGCCTAAGATGGCGCCTCATATTGAGCTGATGCGCGCCAATATAGCAGAGGCACTTCATCTTAAGACCAGTCAGGTGAATATCAAGGCAACGACGGAAGAAGGACTTGGTTTTACCGGAAACGGAGAAGGAATATCCGCACAGGCGATTGTTGGTTTGGATACGATAGAGAATTGCAGTTATGCGGTCGGCCCGGGTACAGGAAGATGTGAAGGCTGCAGCGGGTGTCCCGGCCATATGGATTAGAGAGGGACCAGAAATATTCAGAGACAGAAAAAGAGAGGGACTAAAACTGTGGATATCAGAAAACTTGATCAGGAAGAACATCCAAATACCAGGTTTTTATATGAGGAGATCTTCGATGAAGACAGCACATCCTTTGTTGATTATTATTATACCGAGAAAATCAGGGACAATCAGATATACGTTGCAGAAGAGGACGGCGGGATCCGTTCCATGCTCCATCTGAACCCTTACCGGTTATTTGTGAACGGGAGTATCAAGGATGCCCATTATATTGTTGCTGTTGCAACACAGAAGGAATACCGCAGGCGGGGATATATGGCATCTCTTTTGAAAAGATCTGTCTGTGATCTTTATCAGGCGGGTGAGGCTTTTACATTTCTGATGCCGGCTTCGGAGAGTATCTATCTGCCCTTTGACTTCCGGACAGTTTATGAACAGGAGAAAAGAGCTTACCGGAAGGAAGACGGGGATTGTCAGGAAGTTGTTGTCACGGACGCCGCGGATGATGACTGTGATGAGCTGGCCAGGACTGCCAACAGGATGCTTCAGGAGAGGTATCAGATATTTGCCGTAAGGGATGGCGCTTATTATCGGAGATTGATCCGGGAATACAAAAGCGACGGAGGCAGGCTTAAGATTTATCGAAGCGGCGGGCGGATCATTGACTGCCGCGGATATTATCCCGGCGAGGATGAGGAGCGGCCAAAGATTATGGTAAGGATCGTAGATGTCAGAAGGATGCTGATGTCGTTGTCCCTTAAGTCCCTTATTGGAGTCTGTTTCCTTGTGACAGATCCTCTGGTGGAAGCAAATAACCGGTGTCTGGTAATCACAGGAACTGAATTTTCCGGTGTGATGCTGATGGATGGAAAGAAAGAGAATGCGGAAGGCACCATAAGTATTGCCGCACTGTCAAGTCTAATATTTGGGGCAAAAACAGTGAAGGAAGTGTGTCAGGAGGAAGGCACCTGGATGTCAGAGAGGATGAGGACGGAGATGTCAAAAATCATTCCTTTGTCTAAGATTTATCTGAATGAAACGGTGTAAATTGCGGTTCTTTCATTTATAGAGGATATGGTGAGATTTGTTTTTACCATATCCTCGTTTTATCTTTAGAATATCTTTAGAAAATCATGTAATCCCTCTTAAGATTTTTCGGGTAAGATAGATCACATCAAGAGAGATATGACACTAAGAACAAAGGAGGAGGCGTATCTATGTCGATCCAGGTGCTTACCCATTATTTTACGCAGTATGGAGCCATATTCGTGTTTGTGATTGTTTTGCTGGAATATATGAATCTTCCGGGATTCCCTGCCGGAGTGATTATGCCGCTTGCTGGAATATGGTCGGCAAAAGGAGCGATCAGTTTTCCGATGGTAATGGTGCTGTCTGTGGCAGCAGGGCTGCTTGGAAGCTGGATATTGTATTTCCTTGGAAGATTAGGCGGGGATGCATTCTTCCGGTTTTACATCAGAAAATTTCCTAAACAGAAAGGACTGATCGAGAAGAATCTGGAAACGCTTCGAAGAAAAGGGGCCATAGGTGTATTTTTAGGGAAACTGGTTCCGATGATGAGGACATTGATCTCCATTCCGGCGGGAATGATTTCCATGGAGTTTGGACGTTATACGCTGAGTTCGGTTCTGGGCGTCCTGGTATGGAATACGGTATTCATCGGGGCGGGTTACTTTTTTGGAGATGCGGTGTGGAGCGTATTTGCGTAGCGGCAAAGAAGACTAGAAAGGAAGCTTAAAGCAATGGAGACAAATCAGATCAATCATGTATTAATTGTGGAAGACGATAAAGAGATCCGGGAAGGCGTGGAGATCTACTTAAGAAGCCAGGGATACGAGGTATATATGGCGGCAGACGGGATAGAAGGACTCGAGGTCATTGAGAAGGAGGAGATCCATCTGGCTATTGTAGATGTAATGATGCCGCGGATGGACGGGATACAGATGACGATCAAATTAAGAGAGAAACATGATTTCCCGGTTATCTTCCTGTCTGCTAAATCAGAAGAGGTAGATAAGATCCTGGGACTTAACATGGGGGCAGATGATTATGTGACGAAACCATTTACCCCTATGGAGCTGCTGGCAAGGGTGAATTCTCAGATGAGGAGATACCGCAAGTTTCTGGAGAAATTAGGAGGCAGGGAGAAAGGGGCGAATGTCTATACCATCGGCGGCCTGGAGATCAACGAGGATTCCGTGGAGGCGTTCGTGGACGGAGAGCCTGTGAAGCTGACACCGATAGAGTATAAGATTCTGCTCCTGCTGATGAAGAATCCGGGGAGAGTGTTCTCAGCGGAAGAGATCTATGAGAGGGTGTGGAATGAGCGGGCGGTGAATACGGATACGATCATGGTCCATGTGAGAAATATCCGTGAGAAGATAGAGATTAATCCAAAAGATCCAAAATATTTGAAGGTGGTGTGGGGTGTTGGATACAAAATTGAAAAGAAACCGTAGACTGACGATTATATTGATCGTTCTGACAATCGTGCTCCCGGCGTTTTACATTATGAGCCAGTATTGGAACTGGTATGTGAAGGCTGAGACGATTGCAGAAAATGAGAACCGTTATACGGTGGTATCAGGGGAGTTTTTAAAGACTTTTCTGGATGTGGGGTATGTTCTTTACAATACGGAGAATGGAGAGGGCCAGGATCCGGAAGAGGTCAAGGCCGTTCTGCGGGAAAATAGCTCGAAGATGGCAGACTATGAGAGAATCTATCCGTTTCTTGATTACCGTGTCAAGGACGAGGACGGAAAGGATGTGGCCAAGAGTACCGCGGATTCCGAGAGTGCAGTGACGGAGAATAATCTGTCGTCCTTCGCGTTTGGAATGGTGATCTCTTACAACAAATACGGGGAGCCGGATATTCAGATTAAGGCGGGAGAGTATAAGGCAGAGCAGAGTGTCGCGTTTCGGGAGGTCATCAGTTCGTATGAAGATTCTGACTGGGAGGTTGAGAGTTTTGACGAGGAAACCGGGGAATGGAAGACTCTTCGTCTGGAAAAACCGAAGAACAGGACTTATATCTACGCAATGACAGATGAACACCTTCAGGCTTACATCGACAACTATAGCGTGAATGGTTATTATGTGACGGATTCCATGGTGAACCTCGTGATCATTATGATATTGCTGGTGGCTGTTCTGGCATGGTTCCTGCCGGTCTTTCGCTTCTGGAATCTGAGAGAGACTGTGATCTTAAGAGCGCCTCTGGAGGTTGTGGCGATTGTCTTTTTGATTATGGTGATGATTCTCAGTGAGAACCTGTGGTGGATCGGGGAGCGTTCCGGCGGAGATGCGGATCTGGCTGATTTTTTCATATGGACATCCGTATTTGCAGTTACATTCTGGGCGGCGACATGTTTAAGGCAGGTGTATACTTTGGGAGCCAGGACATATATGAAGGAGAGGCTGTTATGTGTCCGGTACTGGGGATATATCCGGCAGGCATGGAGATATATAGTTTCGAAGATAAAGGGATGGCTTAGCCGATGCTATCATTTTATAGACCGGATTGACTTAAGCGAGAAGAATAATCAGGCGATTTTCAAGATCGTTGCGGTGAATTTTGTGATCCTGGCTTTGATCTGTACATTATGGTTTGGAGGGATCATGGTTCTTGTAGTCTATTCTGTTGGGCTGTTCTTACTGCTTCGAAAGTATTTTAATGATCTGCAGGAGAAATATAAGGTACTTCTTAAGGCGACCGGAGAGATTGCGAAAGGTAATCTGGATATAGAGATTACGGAGGATCTTGGTGTATTCAGTCCATTTAAGCTGGAGATCCAGAAAATTCAGACGGGATTCAAGAAAGCAGTGGAAGAGGAAGTGAAGAGCCAGAGGATGAAGACAGAGCTGATCACGAATGTCTCTCATGACTTAAAGACTCCGCTGACGGCAATCATTACCTATGTGAATCTTCTGAAGGATGAAAAAGATGAATCAAAACAGAAGGACTATATCGAGGTGCTGGAGAGAAAGTCGCTGCGGCTTAAGGTGCTGATCGAAGACCTCTTTGAGATCAGCAAGGCAAGCAGCAGGAATGTGACATTGAATATCGTGGACGTAGATGTGGTAAATCTTTTCAAACAGGTGAAGTTAGAGCTGGAGGATAAGATTGCAGGATCGGGCCTGGATTTCCGGTGTACCTATCCCCAAGAGAAGGTGGTTGCGTCTCTGGACAGCCAGAAGACCTATCGGGTGTTCGAGAATCTCCTGGTCAATATCATCAAGTATGCGCTGCCTCATACCAGAGTGTATATTGAGATTACGCAGGAAGAAGGAGATGCTGTTGTCAGAATGAAGAATGTATCGGCTGCAGAACTTGACTTTAATCCGGATGAGATTACGGAACGGTTCGCGCGGGGAGACGCTTCAAGGAATACGGAAGGATCGGGGCTTGGGCTTGCCATTGCGAAAAGTTTCGTGGAACTGCAGAGAGGAAAGTTTAGGATTGAGACAGAGGCAGATCTTTTTAAAGTAGAAGTGAGATTTTAATAAGAATGTGCAGGGGTGTATCACACACCCCTGTTTTGACGTCAGACATATTCCATTATGAATTTTTTAAAGTTCTGAACCACGGGTGCCTGGTATACGTTCTTCAGAGTTGCCATGTAAAAGACCCTGTCCCAGTTTGGCCTGGTGATCTTAATCGTCTTGACAGGCATATAGTCAAGAAGTGACATCCGCGGAACCACAGCAATTCCAAAACCCGCGCATACAAGCCCGGCAACGGCCTGGTCTTCTTCCAGGGCATATTCGCTTTTAGGCTGCCCGCCGCATTTCTCGAATAATACATCGATTACGGACTTAAGTCCGCTCCCGCTGGAAAATGTGATCTGCGGATAGGGCAGAGTCTCATGAAGGTCAATGAATTCCCGGTTCTCTAAAGGATGGCCCTTTGGAACGATCAGCACCAGTTCCTGACGTGAGACCGGGATGAATTCAACGAAAGGTTCATTTTCCATCATGGAGCAGAAGGCGATATCATACCGCCTTTCTTTTAAACCTTTGATGATATCCGAGGTCAGTCCGGAGGAGGTGTGAAAGTGAAAATGAATGTTCTTGTTTGGGTTTGAATCCAGGAAATCTTTTACAAACTTAGGGACGGTGGAGCTTAAAGTACGAAGCATGCCGATATCGACGTGACCTTCCCCCATCCCTGTCATTTTAAGCTTATTCACGCTGGAATCCAGCATCTCAAGAGATTGTTCAACGTCTGTCAGAAATGCCTGACCGCATTTGGTCAGGACGACATTGCGCCCATCCTTCTCGAATAATTTGACTCCCAGTTCTTTCTCAAGAGAGGAGATTGCATGGCTTAGGCTGGGCTGAGTAATGGCAAGAATCTCGGCTGCTTTCGTGTAATGCTCTAAATGCGCCAGAGTCACAAAATACCTGAGATGATAAAGATTCATAGGAGCACTCCTTTCTTCATATGTTTGACCTTATATTATCATGAACCATAAAGAAAATCTATTCATTCCGCCAAGATTAACAATTTGTTTTTAAGGGAATCCGTGATATAATAACTTCAAAGATAAGGAGAATGTGAAGATGATGAAAGCATGGCAGCATTTTAAAACAATCAATCACCACAGAAGGCTGGTCAGGGAGGGCTGCTTTCAGGTGGGCCTGTACCGACAGGGACTTTGTCATGACCTGTCCAAATATATGCCGTCTGAATTCCTGGTCGGATGCAAGTATTACCAGGGAACCAGAAGTCCGAATAACGCGGAGCGTGAGACGAAGGGATATTCATCCGCATGGCTGCATCATAAGGGACGGAACAGGCATCACTATGAATATTGGCTTGATTACAGCGTGGATTCTAAGCAAGGGATCGTTGGGATGAAGATGCCGGTGAAGTATGTGGTTGAGATGTTTATGGATCGTATCGCTGCATGTAAGACATATCAGGGAAGTAATTATAACGACCGCAGTCCGCTTGAGTATTATGAGAAGGGTGCCGCAAGATTAGGTGCTATGATTCATCCTGAGACGGCGAGACTTCTGCATCATTTGCTTAAGATGCTCGCCAGCAAGGGAGAGAAGCAGACATTTTATTATATCCGCCACAGGATACTGCACCGCTAAGTAATTGAGGCGTTTGAGATGAATGGTGTGGTAACCTGAATTCCGTAGCTTCGAGTTGCTACATAATTTCAGGCTACCCGCCACATGAAAAAGCAGCCCGGCGGTTTCTTTCATGTCCTGTTCAACATTGAGCGCCCGCGTTGCGGTAATTTCTGGTATACAAAATAGCGCGAAACATGAACCACTCGTGTTCTGCTTCGCGCTTTTCAATGCGGAAGATGGGACTTGAACCCACACAGCCCGAAAGCTACAAGATCCTTAGTCTTGCTCGTCTGCCAGTTCCGACACTTCCGCAAATGACGTATCGACCGTCCGAAAATTATAATACTACAGAATCATTTCATTGTCAACAAAAACCTGTATTATTTTATATATTTTTTTCCGTTCATTGATATGGGGATGCAGGGGTGAAACAGAACTTGAAAAAGTCGTGAAATTTGGTATAATAATGAGACACGCTAATGCATAAGAGAGAAACTTAATTAGAGGAAGAGATACTTAGATTTGGGGATGGAGGGTATTGATATGTATTATAAGCAGTATGGCAATACGGATATAAAGGTATCGGCGGTCGGATTGGGAACGATGCGGTATGATGAGGAGGATATCAAGGCGGGCAGGCTTGAAAAATGTGCCGAGATTCCGCTCTATGCTTTTGAAAAGGGAATTAATTACTGGGATACTGCACCGGCTTATTGTGAGGATAAGAGTGAGATTGTGACAGGGATAGCCCTTTCTCAGTTAAAAAGAAGCGATGTTTATGTAACATCCAAGACGAATCTGGGAACAATAGATGCCGGGGACCATCCAACGAAGGAGGATTTCCGCAGAAGACTTGAGATGTCTCTTGACCGTCTTAAGACAGATTACATTGATTTTTATCATATGTGGTGTATGTTAAACCTTAAGTCCTGGGAGAAGCATATGGGTGCAATCTATGGGTTCTTTGAGGATGCGAAGAGGGAAGGACTAATCCGCAATATCGTTTTTTCTTCCCATATGCAGGGGGATGATATTGAGACTGTGGTCGCTTCGGGTAAATTCAAAGGGATGCTGATCGGATACAATGCGTTGAACTATCGGTTCCGTCAGAGCGGGATCGAGGCTGCTTATCAGAACGGAATGGGCGTAGTTGTTATGAATCCCCTTGGCGGAGGAATGATTCCGGCGAATCCAGAAGCATTTGCATATCTGGCAGAAGGAACGGACCTTACGGTTCCTCAGGCGGCGCTTCGGTTTGTGGCATCTCACAGAGAGATTACGGTGACGCTGGCAGGATGTACGACGAAGGAACATATCGATGATGCAGTGAAAGCGGTTGAGGGGCTTGAAGAGAAACCGGCGCAGGAGATCGTAAAGGAATATGAGGGCAGAGGCGTGACTCTGAATGATCTGTGTACGGGATGCTCCTACTGTAAGGGATGCCCGAATGAGATCCCGATCCCAAAGTATATGGATGCGTATAACCATATGATTCTTACCGGGGAGAAGAGCAGCATTCAGGACCGTATGAGCAATCATTGGGGCATTACAAAGGAGAAAGCAGCAGAATGTATTGCCTGTGGTAAATGTGAAGATCAGTGTACACAGCATCTTCCGATTATTGAGCGGCTCAGGGAGATCGCAGCGTTGTAATTATCAGATGGAGAACGTATATGAGTAGTAAGATCGTATTAATAGACGGACACAGTATTTTAAACCGCGCATTCTATGGACTTCCGGATCTGACGAATTCGGAGGGACTTCATACGAATGCTGTGTATGGATTTCTGACAATTATGTTTAAAATCCTCGAGGAGGAGAAACCGGAATATCTGACGGTAGCTTTTGACGTTCATGCGCCTACCTTTCGTCATGAGATGTATGCAGAGTACAAGGGTACCAGAAAGCCCATGGCGGAGGAACTGCGGCAACAGGTGCCGGTGATTAAAGAGGTCCTGCATGCGATGGGCGTCAGGACGATAGAATATGCAGGACTTGAGGCGGATGATCTTCTTGGGACACTCTCGAAGAGGTGCGAGGGGCTGGGCATGGAAGTGTCCGTGATATCCGGCGACAGAGACTTACTGCAGCTTGCGACGGAACATGTGAAGATCAGGATTCCCAAGACAAAGCAAGGCAGGACAGAAGTAGAGGATTACTATGCACAGGATGTAAAGGAGCGTTACCAGGTGACTCCAAAGGAGTTTATCGACCTGAAGGCACTTATGGGAGATGCATCTGATAACATTCCGGGGGTTCCAAGTATCGGGGAGAAGACTGCGACGAAGATCATTGTGGAATTCCATTCTATTGAGAACGCCCATGAGCATGTGGAGGAACTGAAGCCCCCAAGGGCTTCCAAAGCATTGAAAGAGCATTGGGATATGGCGGTTATGAGCAAGGAACTTGCTACGATCAATGTGAATGCGGATTTCCCGTATGAACTTGAGGAGGCGAAGCTTGGCAATCTCTATACAGAAGAAGCGTATGAGTATTTTCAGAGACTGCAGTTTAAGAATCTTCTTTCCAGGTTCGATGTGACGGCGCCGGTAAGTAAGACTGAAGAGGCTTTCCGGGAGATCACGGATTTGCCATTGGCAGAAGAAGTGCTCAAGGCATCTATAGGGGCAGAATGTGTCGGAGCCTGTATTTTTCAGAACACGGAAGACGTAATGCCGCTGTTTGCCGGCCAGGCGGAGGTCGGGGGGATTGGTTTGTGCTATTCTAATCAGGATATTTATTGTATCCGCACCGGGAACGGGATCACAGAATCCTGGCTTCTTGGCAGGCTTACGGACGTGGCTGGTAAGGCCAAAAGATTTGTGATGTTTGATCTGAAGCAGGCTCTGAGATATCTTAAGAGTGAAGAAGCCGGGAATTATTTTGATGCAACAGTAGCGGCGTATCTGCTGAATCCACTGAAGAATAATTATACGTATGAGGATGTTGCGAGAGAGCAGTTGAACCTGATCATAGATGAGAAGGCTAAGGAATATGTAAAGGTGTGTTACGAAGCATATACAGCATATGCGGCTTCCTCTGTACTGTGGGATAAGTTAAAAGAGTGCCGGATGGATCGGCTGTTCACCGAGATAGAGATGCCGCTGGTCTTTACGTTATATGCGATGGAGCAAAACGGTGTCAGAGTAGAGGCGGAGGCACTTAAGTTCTATGGCAGCCAGCTTGGCAGTAAGATTGTGGAATTGGAGAAAGAGATCTATGCAGATGCAGGTGAGTCCTTCAATATCAATTCCCCCAAACAACTGGGGGTGGTGTTGTTCGAGCATATGAAGATCCCGGGCGGAAAGAAGACGAAGACAGGATATTCAACGGCTGCGGATGTTCTTGAGAAGCTGGCGCCGGATTATCCGCTCATCGCGAAGATTCTGGAATACCGCCAATATTCGAAGTTAAAGTCTACGTACGCAGACGGTCTTGCCAATTATATCTGTGAGGATGGAAGGATTCGGAGCAAATTCAATCAGACAATTACTGCGACCGGAAGGCTCAGCAGTACGGAACCCAACCTTCAGAATATTCCGGTGCGCATGGAGCTTGGAAGGCTGATAAGGAAGGTGTTTATACCTGATGAGGATTATGTTTTCGTGGATGCAGATTATTCACAGATCGAGCTTAGGGTACTTGCCCACTGTTCCGGCGACCGGAATCTGATTGAGGCCTACCGGGAGAAGGAGGATATCCACAGGATTACGGCATCACAGGTATTCCATGTGCCCTTTGAGGAGGTGACATCTCAGCAGCGGCGTAATGCAAAGGCAGTGAATTTTGGGATCGTATATGGAATCAGTTCTTTTGGATTAAGCCAGGACTTAAGTATCACGAAGAAGGAAGCGGCACAGTATATAGAAGATTATTTTAAAACTTATCCGGGAATTAAAGATTTCCTGGATGATACGGTGAAGCATGCGAAAGAAATGGGCTATGTGGTGACGCTTTTTGGAAGACGGCGCCCGGTTCCGGAACTGGCATCGAGTAATTTTATGCAGCGTTCTTTCGGAGAGAGAGTGGCGATGAATGCGCCGATTCAGGGGACGGCGGCAGATATCATCAAGATTGCAATGATAGGTGTACACAGGCGGCTTAAAAAGAGACAGATGAAGTCGAGGCTGGTTCTTCAGGTCCATGATGAACTGCTGATTGAGGCATATAAGCCGGAATTAGAAGAGATAAAGAAGATTCTCAGAGAAGAGATGGAACAGGCTGTTTCGTTAGATGTACCGTTGGAAGTGGACATGCATACGGGAGAAAACTGGTATGAAGCCAAATAAAAAATGAGATATGCACACAGGAGAGAACTGGTACGAAGCAAAGTAAGAGGTGTAAGGTCATGAAGATTATAGGAATTACTGGCGGAGTAGGAGCAGGGAAAACACAAATACTGGAATACCTGAATAACAAATATGGGGCGACGATCTGTCAGGCAGATGCGGTGGGGAAGAAACTTCAGAAAAAAGGAACAAAATGTTTTGATGCGATTGTAAAGTGTTTTGGGACGGAGATCCTGGATGCAAAAGGAGAATTAGACAGAGATAAGCTGGCTGGCATTGTCTTTTCGGATGATGCCAGGAGAAATGAGCTGAATGCGATCGTTCATCCTGCAGTGCAGGAAGAGATCCTGAAGAAGATTGCCAAAGAAGAGCGGAAAAATACGAACCTGTTTATCATAGAGTCCGCACTTTTAATAGAGACTCATTATGACAAGATGTGTGATGAGATATGGTATGTCTATGTGGAAGCTTCCATCCGCAGAAAACGTTTGATCTATACACGGGGATATGACGCGAAGAAAGTAGATGATATCATTGCGGCACAATTACCAAAGTCTGTGTTCATGGAGAATTGCGACAGGGTGATAGATAACAGTAATACATTTGAAGAGACACAGATTCAGCTTGACAGTATCGTGGCGGATCTGTAAGAAAAAGAAGACATAGGCATGGCCGGGGAACGGCGTGACCGATTGGCAGGAAAGGCGAAAATGAGATTATGAGATTATGCAGTATCGCCAGCGGAAGCAGCGGCAACTGTATCTATGTGGGAGATGACAGGACACATCTTCTGGTGGATACGGGGATCAGCAAGAAGCGGGTAGAAGAAGGATTACATACACTGGGAGTCAAGGGGACTGAACTTGCCGGCATATTGGTTACGCATGAACATATTGACCATATTCAGGGACTCGGCGTATTCAGCAGGAAATATGGAATCCCTATATACGGAACAAAAGGAACTTTGGAGGGGATCCGTTGCTGTAATTCCCTGGGAAAGCTTCCGGACGGGCTTCTTAACGAGATCAGTGTGGATGAAGAGTTTGTTCTGGGCGGTATGAAGATTTGTCCTTTTGCAGTCTCACATGACGCAAGGGAACCTTCGGGCTACCGGATCGGGAATCAGAAGAAGTCTGTTGCGGTGGCGACGGATCTTGGCAAATATGACAATTATATAGTAGAACATCTGAAAAATCTGAATGCCGTGGTTTTAGAAGCAAACCATGACATCCATATGCTGGAGGTCGGACCTTACCCTTATCCTCTTAAGAGAAGGGTAATGGGAGATATGGGACACCTGTCAAATGAATTGTCAGGGCGGCTTCTGTGTGATATACTGCATGATGACCTTCAGTATGTTGTTCTGGGGCACCTGAGTAAAGAGAATAATTATGAGGAGCTGGCATATGAGACGGTAAAACTGGAGATCAGTTTTGGTGATAATCCGTACCGCGGGGAGGATATCCCTATGACGGTGGCAAAGAGGGATACGATATCTGAGATTATTACGTTGTAGGGTTTTGGAGATTAAGGCTCATAGTACATGATGCAGGCAGAGGGAGGACGAAGATGAGGAAGTGTGTGATTACGGTTGTGGGTAAAGACAGGGTAGGGATCATAGCGAAGACTTGTACGTATCTGGCAGAGACGAATATCAATATTCTGGATATTTCCCAGACGATCGTGGACGGATATTTTAATATGATGGCTATCGTAGATGTTACGAATACGGAGAAGGAGATTCAGACCGTGGCGCAAGAGTTAGAGGAACTTGGCAGGGCGATTGGAGTGACAATTCACTGCCAGCGGGAGGAGATCTTCGAGAAGATGCACAGATTATAGTTTGAAACCGGCAGTACGGTATCAGGAATGTGCTGCCAGGGATAACAAACAGAAAGGCCGGGGCTTTAAGATGATTAACAGATACGAAGTATATGAGACGAATCAGATGATCGAGCAGGAGAATCTGGATGTGAGAACGATCACGCTTGGGATCAGCCTGTTGGACTGTATAGATTCGGATCTAAAGAAACTCAATGAGAAGATATATGAGAAGATTACCAGAGTCTCCCGTGATCTTGTTGCCACAGGAGAGGCAATTGAGAGAGAATTCGGTATACCGATTGTGAATAAGAGGATTTCTATCACTCCTGTGTCTCTGATTGGCGGGACGGCGTGCAAGAGTTCCGGAGATTATGTGGCGGTGGCGAAGACATTGGATGCGGCGGCGCGAGAGGTCGGGGTGAATTTTATCGGCGGATACTCTGCGCTGGTCTCCAAATCTATGACCAGAAGTGATGAGAATCTGATCCGCTCTGTACCGGAAGCATTGGCGGCTACGGAGCGTGTGTGCAGTTCCATCAATGTCGGGTCTACCAGAACAGGAATCAATATGGATGCCGTGCGCCTGTGCGGGGAGATAATCAAGGAGACAGCAGAGGCAACAAAGGAGAATGATTCTCTGGGGTGTGCGAAACTTGTGGTGTTCTGTAATGCGCCGGATGACAATCCGTTCATGGCGGGGGCATTCTTAGGAGTCACGGAAGGGGATGCGGTTATTAATGTCGGTGTCAGCGGGCCGGGAGTGGTCAAACACGCGATCGAACAGGTGCGCGGAAAGGGTTTTGAAAAACTGTGTGAGACGATCAAGAAGACGGCGTTTAAGGTGACCAGAGTGGGCCAGCTTGTAGCGGGAGAGGCATCGAAGAGATTAGAGGTGCCGTTTGGAATCGTGGATCTGTCTCTTGCCCCGACACCGTCTGTCGGTGACAGTGTGGCGGAGATATTAGAAGAGATCGGGCTTGAGAAAGTAGGAGCGCCCGGAACAACGGCAGCTCTTGCCATGTTGAATGACCAGGTGAAAAAAGGCGGTGTGATGGCATCATCTTATGTTGGAGGTCTAAGCGGGGCATTTATCCCGGTCAGTGAAGATCAGGGGATGATCGATGCGGTCAGGCTTGGAGCTCTGACACTGGAGAAATTAGAAGCGATGACCTGTGTGTGTTCGGTGGGGCTGGATATGATCGCGATTCCAGGCAGAACCAGCGCATCGACGATATCCGGTATTATTGCAGATGAGATGGCGATTGGTATGGTGAATCAAAAAACAACAGCAGTGCGTCTGATCCCGGTTGTCGGAAAGGATGTAGGGGATACTGCGCAGTTTGGCGGTCTGCTGGGGTATGCACCGATCATTCCGGTGAATGAGTTTGACTGTAGTGCGTTTGTGAGCAGGCAGGGAAGGATTCCGGCCCCGATTCATAGTTTCAAGAATTAGAGAGGTAAAAGGATGAGTAAAGTAGCGATTGTAACAGACAGTAACAGCGGGATTACGCAGAAAGAGGCCGGACAGCTTGGAATCCGGGTGCTGCCGATGCCCTTTTATATCAACGGGGAATTGTTTTATGAGGACATTACACTGACTCAGGAGGAATTCTATCAGAGACTTTCGGAAGATGCGGATATCTCGACTTCACAGCCGTCTCCGGGCGATGTGATCGACCTGTGGGATGAGATCCTGAAAGAGTATGAAGAGATTGTATATATTCCGATGTCAAGCGGCTTAAGCAGTTCCTGTGAGACAGCGCTTGGCCTGGCGCAGGATTATGAGGGAAGAGTCCATGTGATTGATAATCAGAGGATATCGATCTCACAGCGGCAGTCTGTATTGGATGCCCTTGCGATGGCAAAAACCGGGATGAATGCTGCGCAGATCGATGAAGTCCTGATGCGGGAGAAGTTAGAGGCCAGTATCTATATTACCGTAGATACGTTAAAGTACTTGAAGAAGGGCGGGCGCATCACCCCGGCAGCGGCAGCGATCGGGACGGTGCTGAACTTAAAACCGGTACTTCAGATCCAGGGTGAAAAACTGGATTCCTATGCGAAAGTGCGTGGCTGGAAAGCAGCAAAGAAGGCGATGCTCGATGCAGTGGAAAAGGATATAGACGGCCGGTTTCAAGGGAAGGAAATGTATATCCACGCTGCATATACCTGCTCTAAGGCAGAGGCAGAAGAGTGGAAGGGTGAGATTGAAGCGAGATTCCCGGGATATGAGATCCATATGGACAGGTTATCACTCAGCGTATCCTGTCATATCGGGGCGGGATCTAAGGCAATCGCATGCATCAAGAAGGCAGAATATTAGTGCAGTATCATACAGTTGACTGCAGCAAAATGCGGTGTCAGCATCAGATCCTCAGGATCTGGTGCTGATATTCGTTGATGAAGGGCATCTTATACTTGTCGGTAATGATGCTTTCATATAAGTTTGATGTGAAGATATCGTTTTTTAGCATGACAAGACCGGCATCGTTCAATTCATCAGTCTGTGTAAGCCGCGTAATCAGCGGGACATTGGAACTGCTCTTCAGAAGGGAGAGCAGTTTTTTTGCGTCCCTGCGGAAGCCAAGGATATGAGCGTACTGGCAGTATCCCTGTTCCCGATACATCTGCATGTCAGATTTTCTGATATTCAGCAGGATGTGAAAGAGACTTCTGCTGATGCGGGTATAAGCCATATCCTTGGTTTTCAGAAGATCACAGAACTGGTCAAAAGAGATGAAATCATTGGCGTGATTGACGATGCGGTTGGCAAGATCCTCTGTGATGTCCAGATAACCGGTCAGGGTTTCTTTTGTCTCTCTCAGCAGCCGATACTTCAGAAGCAGGGAAAAATCATTGGCATAGATGGGATATCGGGTACGGTGAGTCTCTTCAAGCATCTGGATACAGGAAGGAGGCACTTGGTCTTCTAAGCGGGTCAGGACTTCAGACATTACCGGTTCGTCGAACATGCCGTCTTTTTCCAGAAGTACAGACTGGCTGGCATAATCAAGGAGCCTTCGAATGGCGGAAGCGGAACTGTAGGTGCCCATGAGCCGGGTATCGTGATAGCCGGAAACTTTGCGCTTGATCGTGTAGGATTTGATCGGGCTCTTTCTCTGGCAGAGGGTTTTGATATATTCAATACCCAGGATATTATTCGGCTGTTCGAGAACGGTATCTAATGCATCGTTTTTCAGGTAGGCTTTTAGGGCCGCTTGACGCGCATGTGGGAAGGACATGCCGCATTTTAGAGCATCCTTAAGATGCTGTCGGAATTCCTCAGGTTCATCTGCAAGGATATGGGCGATCTCTGAGAGAAGATCATAATCTCCGCATTCGCTTCCAAAACAGATGGAATCAATGCAGCCAAGCTGTTCGAATAAAGAGATGGCTCCGGCGGCAAAATACTCAGCGCTTCCGGTGGCATAGCATACCGGAAGTTCCAGTATCAGGCTGACGCCTGCTTTTAGGGCAACCTCTGCGCGCAGATGCTTGGGCATGATAGCGGGAGCGCCCCGCTGTACATAATTACCGCTCATGACAACGATGGCAGTATCGGCTCCGGTAATGGATTTTGCCCTTGCAATATGGTATAAATGCCCATTATGAAATGGGTTGTATTCTGTAATCAGTCCAACTATTTTCATGAGAATCTCCTTGTATATCTTTCTAAAATTGATTATACTATATTAAGGTTGTGTGCGCAATGTATGTGAACTGTTACATGTGTTTTGGGGATAAACAGTGACGGTATGTGATTCAGTTATGTCAGGAAGGAGGGATACGTGATGCGTGAGGAATGGAAAGAAGAGTGGAAAGAGGAACTGACGGAAGAGCGAATTCTCCAGATGTTGGAGGAACGTCAGTATAAGGAGTTAAAAGAAGAATTAGAGAATAATATGTATCCGGTGGACCTGGCTGATATTCTGGAAGAATTTGATCAGAAGCAGATGGTGATGGTATTCAGGCTTCTGGTTAAGGAAGAAGCGGCAGAGACATTTGCCTATATGAACAGTGATATGCGTGAGGTCCTGATCAACGCCCTGACAGATTCCGAGCTTGAGGAAGTCATGGAGGAGATGTATCTGGATGATACGGTTGACGTATTGGAGGAGATGCCGGCGAATGTGGTGGACAGGCTACTGCTGGTAACAGATGAGGAAAAGCGCAGGCAGATCAACCAATTGCTCCAATATCCCGAGGATAGTGCCGGAAGTGTGATGAATGTGGATTATATTGCACTTCGAAGGGATATGACGGTTGCCGAGGCGATCTTGAAGATCCGTCAGGTGGGACTGAACCGGGAGACGATCTATACCTGTTATGTGACGGAGAAGAAGAAACTGATCGGAGTGGTGGATGTCAAAGAGCTTCTGACGACCAGTGAATCCAAGTTGATGGAAGAGATCATGGATACGAATATGCTCTACGCCCAGACGACGGATGACCAGGAGGATGTGGCAAGAACGATCACCAAATACGGGCTGATTGCATTGCCGATCGTTGACCACGAGATGTGTATGGTGGGGATCGTAACGGTCGACGACGCGATGCTGGTTTTGCAGGAAGAGACGACGGAAGATATCAGTATCATGGCCGGTGTTCATCCAAGTGAGGAGTCTTATTTCGGGACAACGGTATTCGAGCATGTGAAGAGCCGTATTCCGTGGCTGCTGTTCTTGATGCTTTCTGCTACCGTGACTCAGATGATCATGAACAGTTATGAAAGCGCCCTTGCTGTTATGCCGCAGATTGCGGGCTTTATCCCCATGTTGACCGGTACGGGGGGAAACTGTGGCTCTCAGAGTTCTACACTGGTCATCCGCGGACTTGCAGTAGGGGAGATCGAGTTTGCCGATGTGTTTAAAGTAATCTGGAAAGAGGTGCGGATCGCGGTCTGCATCAGTCTGGTTCTCTCTGTGGTTAACGGTATTCGAATCGTTCTGATGGGGCAGGGAGATATCACGATGGCGCTCACGATTGGGGTTACGATGGCATGTACAGTCGTTATAGCCAAGGTAGTAGGATGTACGCTGCCTCTGATTGCGGAGAAAGTAGGGCTTGACCCGGCAATCATGGCAACACCTCTGATCTCTACACTGGTAGATATCAGCACGATCAGCGTATATTTCGCAATTGTAAGTACGGTTTTTTCATTATAATTTTGGGGCTGACGGACTATCGTCCGTTAATGTATGGAAAAATAGACATATTATTCGAAGAAGAGACCTTGTCCGCAGGGTCTCTTTGTATTATAATAAAAATATTGAGAATATATGGAAAGGAGTCTATTAATCATGGGATTTATAGATGAAATCAAAGCGAGGGCTAAGACAAATAAGAAAACAATCGTGCTGCCGGAGACAGAAGATATCAGAACTTATGAGGCAGCGCAGGCAGTTCTTAAGGAAGGAACAGCGAATCTGATCCTGATTGGAAGCGAGGAAGAGATTGCAAAGAACAAAGGGTCCTTCGATATCAGCGGTGCTACGATCGTGGATCCGGCAACGTATGAGAAGACAGACGCTTACATCGCAAAGCTTGTTGAATTGAGGCAGAAAAAGGGAATGACAGAAGAACAGGCAAGAGAACTTCTGCTTAAGAATTACCTCTACTATGGTGTTATGATGGTTAAGATGAAAGATGCCGACGGTATGGTAAGCGGAGCATGCCATTCTACGGCAGATACATTAAGACCATGTTTACAGATCCTGAAGACCAAGCCGGGGACCAAGCTGGTTTCAGCTTTCTTCGTAATGGTAGTGCCGGATTGTGATATGGGTGCTGACGGAACATTTATCTTCGCTGATTCCGGCCTTGAGCAGAATCCGGATCCGGAGAAGTTAGCGGCGATCGCCCTTTCTTCTGCGGAGTCTTTCAGAACTTTGACGGGCAAAGAGCCTGTTGTTGCCATGTTATCTCACTCTACCAAGGGGAGCGCAAAGCACGCAGATGTGGACAAGGTGTTGGAGGCGACACGCATTGCGAAGGAGAATGCGCCGGAAGGTCTGCTGCTTGACGGAGAATTCCAGTTAGATGCAGCGATCGTACCGGAGATCGGAGCATCCAAGGCACCGGGAAGCCCGGTTGCAGGAAAGGCAAACGTACTGGTATTCCCAGACTTAGATGCAGGGAATATCGGTTATAAGCTGGTTCAGAGACTTGCGAAAGCAGAAGCATACGGACCGCTTACACAGGGTATTGCGGCACCGGTCAACGACCTGTCCCGCGGATGCAGCGCACAGGATATCGAAGGCGTAGTTGCAATCACAGCCGTACAGTGCATGAGCTAAACACTTAGCGAGGTAATGTCGAGCTTAGTGTTTAGCTCGTTCGGGGCGGAAAGCTGCGAACCACCTTGACACTTAGCGAGGGCGAAGCATTGTCGAGCTTAGTTTTAGCTCGTTCGGGGCGGAAAGCCCCGGACAACCTTAGAATACGAAAAAGAGAGGGAAAATATTATGAATGTATTAGTTATTAACTGTGGAAGTTCTTCTTTAAAATTTCAGTTGATCAATTCCGAGTCAGAGCAGGTTCTTGCGAAAGGTCTCTGTGAGAGAATTGGAATTGACGGAAGTCTTACTTATCAGCCGGAGGGCGGCGAAAAGGTGAAGTCCGACAAGGCTATGCCGACCCATACAGAGGCGATCCAGTTTGTAATTGACGCTCTGACAGATGCCGAGACAGGCGTAGTGAAGAGCCTAAGTGAGATCGGTGCGGTCGGCCACCGTGTGGTACATGGAGGAGAGAAGTTTGCGAGCTCCGTAGTGATCACGGACGAAGTGAAGGCAACCATTGAAGAATGTAATGATCTTGCACCGCTTCATAACCCGGCGAACCTGATTGGTATCAATGCATGTGAGAAATTAATGCCCGGCACACCGATGGTAGCGGTATTTGATACGGCTTTCCATCAGACTATGCCGGATAAAGCGTATATGTACGGCCTTCCATACGAATACTATGATAAATACAAAGTAAGAAGATATGGTTTCCATGGTACAAGCCACAGTTTCGTTTCCAAGAGAGCCGCAGAACTGGCAGGAAAACCGTATGACCAGCTTAAGACGATCGTATGCCACTTAGGAAACGGCGCCAGCATCTGTGCAGTGGAGAACGGCAAATCTGTAGATACTTCTATGGGACTGACTCCTCTTGAGGGTCTTGTAATGGGGACCCGTTCAGGAGATATCGACCCGGCGATCCTGGAGTTCATTTCCAAGAAGGAAGGATTGGACATTGCAGGCCTGATGAACATGCTGAATAAGAAGTCAGGTGTATTCGGCCTATCCAACAATCTGTCCAGCGATTTCCGCGATCTGGAGGAGGGTGCGAACTCCGGTAATAATGAGGCAAGAATCGCTCTTGAGGTATTTGCTTACCGTGTTGCCAAGTATGTAGGAAGCTATGTGGCAGCCATGAATGGCGTAGATGTGATCGCATTTACCGCAGGTATCGGTGAGAATTCCGGAACGGTTCGTACGGCTGTGGCAAAATATCTTGGATATCTGGGAATTACGATCGATGAAGATGCCAATAAGAAGCGCGGCGAAGAGATCACGATCTCTACGGCTGACTCCAAGGTAAAAGTTATGGTAATCCCAACGAATGAGGAATTGGCAATTGCCCGCGAAACAGTTGCATTAGTTTAGATTTTGTTTGGAAGATAGTGTTGACAAATCCATTTTACATGGTATAATAGTCTAGGTGTGAATAGGAGTTTAGTTATGATATTAGACCTATCCCGTGTTCTGTCAGAACAGCACGAGCCAATTGAACAGTCTGTTCCGATCGAGATGGATACATTCCGCCTTGATTCGGGAAACTTTAAGCTTATTAAGAAGTCTTTGCTGTCGCTTGCAATTGCTTATGCAGGAGATAAGAAGCTTGAGATTCGCGGCGAGGGAGAAGTTACAGCAGTGATTCCATGTGACCGGTGCCTTACAGATGTACAGGTGGTGATTCCGCTTCATTTTCGTAAGAAGGTAAGCGTTGATCCGGACGGCGCTGATGAGACAGAAGAGTTAGACGAAGCAAATTATATTGACGGATATAACTTTGACGTAGAACAGTTGATCTGCAACGAGTTATTAGTAGGGTGGCCGACGAAAATTCTGTGTAGCGAAGACTGTAAAGGGATTTGCAATGTATGTGGTCAAAACCTGAATGAAGGAACCTGTAACTGTGAAGATACAGGACTTGATCCGAGAATGTCAGTTATCCGCGATGTGTTTAAGAATTTTAAGGAGGTGTAACCTATGTCAATTTGTCCAAAGAATAAATCTTCTAAAGCAAGAAGAGACAAAAGAAGAGCAAACTGGAAGATGAGCGCACCTAATTTGGTTAAGTGCAGCAAATGCGGCGAATTAATGATGCCTCACAGAGTTTGCAAGGCTTGTGGATCATATAACAAAAAAGAAATTATTCCACAGGACTAATCAAGACAGAGAAAGGGTTTCCGAGAGATCGGGGATCCTTTTTTTTGCTGTCGGGAAACAATTGCAATCTATAGGATGAGGCGTGAGGGTTGAAATCGAGCCCGAAGTCCTTTATAATTAGGAATTATAAAAGAAAGGAAGTGATAGAATGACTACAATTTTAACCGATATGGCAGGTGCATATATTGAACATTCAGATGTTATTACGGCTTTTGTCTCGATGGTATACGGTCAGTTAAAGGACAGTATATGCCGTGTTTATCCTGATAATGTCCAATACAAATGGGTGGTTGAAGGAGAAGAAAAAACAGTTATTCCAGATGCGACGATTAATTGTAGAGTACATGCAAAAAAGGGGAATTCATTTTATGACATACCGAGATTTGTTATGGAAGTTCTTTCAGATTCTACAAAAAAGTATGATCGCGGCGATAAAATGGAAATATACAGAAAGATGGAAATTGATGAATATTGGATTGTTGACTGGGAAAAACGTATGGTAGAAATATATAATCTTGATTATGATGAAAGTGATAATCCTCAATATCATCTATTTAAAACGATTACACGAAACAACAAAGATGAATTAGAAATTGTTCATTTCCCTAATATTAAGATTGATTTTGACGAATTGTTTAATATAGGGTAGCCGGATTTGAATTCATTGAAAAGGTCTTTTGACTGGATGTTGTCAGCCAAAAGGAATAATGATCTAGGCGTTAATCTTACGGAACTTGATAAGATCAAAGGGTAAACTGGGCCGATACTTGAGGCGATGGTTTAAGATGAGGAAATTTTTACACAGTTCCTTAACATTTATATCCGGGATGCCGATATTATATTGAAGGATGGGGGAGCCATTCTCATTCTTGGTGCCTGCGCAGTATGGAGAAGATAATCGGACAGCGTTGGATACTGTTACAGCGAGTTTTTGTATCTGCTGTGGCGGCGGGCTCTGAGGATGTGATTTTGTATTCCGGCAATCTTATATCGGGGATGAACGAATATGTCTGAGTGATACCCGGCGAAGGGGTGTGGTTTCCGTGTTCAGGTTATCTGGATATGAGAGTGCGGAATAATATATAACGCTAAGAAAGGAGGAAGAGATATGGCAATCAGTGGAATTAGTTCCTATGGGTTGAATAGTTTATACAGCTATCAGTCATCCATTAACAGTCTTCGGCTGACCCAGGCTCTGTCGAGGAACCCTAAGCTTAATCAGTACCAGTCGTCGACTTCCGGGTCTGCATCTTCTGTGGCGCAGAAGGCGGCGAATAATGCGAATCTTTCATTTGTAAATAAGTATACCAGCAGTATGACAGATTTGCTGAGCGCGGCCAACGAGCTTAAGAGTTCGAATAAGAACGGTGCTATGAGTGATCTTGCTATCACAAGTTCTGATACAGATATTGCTACGGTAAGCGGGAAGTTATTAGTTAAGAGTGACAAGGAGTATACATTGGATGTAGCTCAGCTCGCACAGGCGCAGGTGAACGAAAGCGCAGGCGTGAAAGCATCTGATTATGCGAATTCTGCGATGAACTTCACTGTAGGAGACGATAAGAATTCTGTGAATGTCCAGGTGAGTGCTGTTAAGGCGAATGGCGGGTCTAAGACGAATGCCCAGATGCTTAAGGAAGCAGCGGAACAGATCAATAAGAGCAAAGCCGGTGTTACGGCCAGTGTTGTGGAGAAGGACGGAGTTGCGTCTCTTCGGTTAGAAGGTAAGGAGACAGGCGCCGGCAAAGAGTTCGAGGTAAGCGGTGAACTTGGCGCAGCTGCCGGAGCAGAGAATGTGAAGACAGAAGCGGCGAATGCGAAGTACTCCGTAACCGAAGGCGGACGGACGACAGAGTATGAGGCTGCGACCAATAAGGTTTCTATCGGTTATTACGGTGTTACCGCCCAGCTGAAGAAAGAAGGTCAGACAACACTGTCAGCAGGCGTGGATTCCAGTAAGGTTGCGTCTGCCGTTGGTGATCTGGTCGATGCATATAATTCTTCGCTGAAGTTCCTCAATGATAACTACAGCAATGGAACAGGTGTAGAAAGGCAGCTTAGGAGTTTCCTTACAGGAATCGGTTCTGAGCAGTCTTTGAAGCAGCTTGGAATCTCGGTCAACAAGGATGGAACTCTGGATTACAATAAGAGTACGCTCGAGAAGAATATGGCAAAGAATCCTTCTATGACCAAAGAGCTGATCTCCGGCGTAGGCGGAATCGCAGACCGGATGTATAACAAGGCCAGCAATGCTATGAATGTCAGCTCCAGTTCTTTGATTAATGGAAACAGTGATTCATATGGTTCATCTACGGGGTATTATCCGAGTTCTGCCAAGAATTCTGCGACGAACCCGTACAATGTCCTGGGTATGTATTCCAGGAGCGGAGCTTATAACATGAGCAATTATTATGCTGTCGGCATGATGATGAATTATTTGATATAATGGTACATTCCTGACAGGCAAAAACTGCTGTTTGGGCGGATAATTCCGCCTGGGCAGCAGTTTTTTGTTATAATATTACGAAAGAAGCCGCCTGTACGGCGTTATATTTTCCAGGTTGAGAAGAAAGAGGTATTGCTTTTTCGTATAATGTCTAGTAAAATTAGTCTGTAATAAGGATGCTTGATATATTAAGGAATGACAGGACGGACACCAGGAGGAATACAGATGTCAGAGATTACGAACATAGCTTTGGATGCCATGGGGGGCGACAATGCTCCGGCGGAGATGATAAAAGGGGCGGTGGATGCCACCCGGAAAGAGCCGGGCATGAAGGTTTTCCTGATCGGGCAGGAGGATGTCATAGAAAAGGAATTAGCACGCTATCAGTATAATAAGTCCCAGATCGAAGTGGTCCATGCATCCGAGGTGATTGAGACGGCGGAGCCGCCGGTGAATGCGATCCGTAAGAAGAAGGATTCTTCGATTGTAGTCGGTATGAAGATGGTCAGGGAAGGAAAGACGGATGCGTTCGTGTCGGCAGGGAGTTCCGGAGCGATCCTGGTTGGCGGACAGGTGCTGGTAGGACGGATCAAGGGGGTAGAACGTCCGCCGCTTGCTTCGCTGATTCCTACGGAGAAGGGAGTATCTCTGCTGCTTGACTGTGGAGCGAATGTAGATGCAAGGGCGTCTCATCTTGTTCAGTTTGCCAAGATGGGCTCGATCTATATGGAGCACGTCTTAGGCGTCCAGAAGCCAAGGGTCGGAATCGTCAATATCGGTGCGGAGGAAGAGAAGGGGAATGCCCTGGTAAAAGAGACATTTCCGTTATTGAAGGAAGAGAAGGACATTTATTTTACTGGAAGCGTGGAGGCAAGGGAGATTCCCCACGGTCAGGCAGATGTCATCGTGTGTGAGGCATTTGCAGGCAATATCATATTGAAGCTGTACGAAGGAGTCGGTGCCGTGCTGATCAGTAAGGTGAAGGAAGGGTTGATGTCTACCGTAAGGAGTAAGATCGGAGCGCTTCTTATTAAGCCGGCATTGAAGGAGACGCTTAAGACTTTTGACGCCAGTGAATATGGCGGAGCGCCGCTTCTGGGGCTGAATGGCCTGGTGGTTAAGACACATGGAAGCGCCAAAGCGAAAGAGGTATGTAATACACTGATCCAATGTGTGACATTCAAGAGACAGAAGATCAATGCGAAGATTAAAGAATGTATTCAATCGGATGCAGCATCCGCTGAATAAAAAGAACATGAAATTAAGAGAAAAGGAGAAATGATATGGAATTTGAGAAATTGAAAGAAATTATTGCAGACGTATTGAATGTGAATGCGGACGAGATTACAATGGACACAACATTTGTAGACGATCTGGGAGCAGATTCTCTGGACATCTTTCAGATTATTATGGGTATAGAGGAGACGTATGATATCGAGATAGATAATGAAGAGGCAGAGAAGATCGTGACAGTGGGCGACGCTGTGGAGCAGATCAAGAATGCGACTAACAACTAGGCAGCAGGATTTTTAGAAAAAGCCCGGTAGGGCTTTTTCATTTTTTGAAACAGCACATGAAGGAGACTGTGGATGGCAGGCTCTGTAATCAGGTTTTGTGAGGCGGTAGAATGAGTCAGGATTTAAAAGTATTAGAAGAAAAGATTGGGTACACGTTTAAAAAGTTCAGTTTATTGAAGCAGGCAATGATCCATAGTTCCTATGCCAATGAGAAGCACCTTCCCAAGTATGAGTGCAATGAACGTCTGGAATTTCTGGGGGATGCGGTGTTGGAGCTGGTTGCCAGTGAATTCCTGTTCTATGGGAACCGGAAGATGCCGGAAGGGGAATTGACCAAGACAAGAGCAAGTATGGTGTGTGAGCCGGCACTGGCATTCTGTGCGAAAGAACTGGATCTGGGAAAGTATCTTCTGTTAGGAAAGGGAGAAGATGCTACCGGGGGAAGAGAGCGGAATTCAGTTACTTCTGATGCATTGGAGGCTTTGATCGGGGCTATTTATATGGATGGTGGTTTTGCTAATGCAAAAGAGTTTATCCAGCGTTTTATTCTGGATGATCTGGAGAATAAGACACTCTTTTTTGATAGCAAGACTATCCTGCAGGAGATCGTCCAGGCTAATTTTAAATCGTCTATTACATATCAACTGGTCGGGGAAGAAGGACCGGATCATGAGAAATCATTCCGTGTGGCTGTATATATCGGAGAGGAGGAATATGGCATTGGTATCGGCCATACCAAGAAAGCAGCAGAACAGGTAGCGGCGTACCAGAGTATTTTAAAGCTGCATAAGAATAATATAAAGTAGGTGTAGGATGTATCTAAAAAGCATAGAAGTGCAGGGATTTAAGTCATTTGCGCATAAGATAAAATTTGACTTCCACAACGGAATCACAGGAATTGTCGGACCTAACGGAAGCGGGAAAAGTAATGTGGCGGATGCAGTACGGTGGGTCTTAGGCGAGCAGAGGATTAAGCAGCTGCGCGGCGGAACCATGCAGGATGTAATCTTCTCGGGGACAGAGAACCGTAAGCCGCTGAGCTATGCTTCCGTTGCGATCACTCTGGATAATTCCGACCATCAGCTTATGATTGATTTTGAAGAGGTGACGGTGACCAGGAAGCTGTATCGTTCCGGGGAAAGTGAATACCTGATCAATGGAAGCACCTGCCGCCTAAAAGACGTGAATGAACTTTTTTATGATACGGGAATCGGAAAAGAAGGTTATTCAATCATCGGACAGGGGCAGATAGACAGGATCTTAAGCGGGAAACCGGAAGAACGGAGAGAATTGTTTGATGAAGCTGCGGGAATCGTCAAATTCAAGCGCCGTAAGAATATGTCTGTGAAGAAGTTAGAGGAAGAACGGCAGAACCTTCTGAGAGTGAATGATATCTTAGCGGAGCTGGAAAAGCAGGTCGGGCCCTTGGAGCGGCAGGCAGAGACGGCGCGGGAATATCTGAAGAAGAAGGAAGAGCTTAAGACCTATGATATCAACATGTTCCTGTTGGAGACGGAGCGTTTGGAGGAGCAGGTCAGGGATACGGAGCAAAAGCTTTCTATCACCCGGGAAGAGCTTGACGGGGCCAGTCGGAAGTATGACGATATGAAGACAGAATATGAGCTGGTGGAGGAACAGGTCGACGGTATTGATGCGTCTATAGAGAAGGCGAAGGGACAGCTTAATGAGACGAATATGCTGAAAGCACAGCTGGAGAATCAGATTGAACTGTTGAAGGAGCAGATCAACAGTATGCACATGAACGACGCGCATTATGACCAGCGTGCGAGAACGATCACTTCGGAGATCAGTGTGCGGGAGAGTCAGCTTAAGGAGCTTGAGAGCGAAGAAGAGGCCATCCAGAGCCAGATCGATGAACAGACGAAGCAAGAAGAGCTGGCAAGAGCAGAGCTGATTGAGGTACAGTCGAGGATCGCGCAAGCCGTATCGTCGGTTGACAGGAAGAAAGCTGAGATTATTGAGATCCTGAACAGCAGGGCATCTACCAGGGCAAAGATTCAAAAATACGACACAATGCTGGAGCAGATCCAGGTGAGAAAAGCCGGAATGAACCGGCAGATATTAGAGGCTGAGTCAGAAGGGCAGGAGCAGGAGGAGAAGCTTTCGGGGTATCAGAGAGAGTTGGAGGAGATATCCGGACAGATCATCAGTCTGTCGGAAGAGAACGGCAAATACGAGGAGAAGATCGCCGCGCTGCAGGAACGCCTGACGAAGCAGACGGAGCAGTTCAGAATCGGGCAGACAGCATATCACAGGGAAGAATCCAGGCTTGAATCATTAAAGAATATCACGGAGAGATATGACGGGTATGGCAACAGTATCAGGAAGGTCATGGATCGTAAGGGGAAGGAGAAAGGGATCCTGGGCGTTGTTGCCGATATTATCAAGGTTGATAAGGACTATGAGATCGCCATCGAGACCGCGTTGGGAGGGAATATTCAGAATATTGTCACCTCCGATGACGGGACGGCAAAGAGAATGATCGAGTTTCTTAAGAAGAACCGGTTCGGACGTGCAACCTTCCTTCCGCTCACGAATATCCGGGCATATTCAGGCGTTGGGAAGCCGGAAGCTCTTCACGAACCAGGTGTGGTCGGGACGGCGAATACGCTGGTTAAGGTGGAGGAAAAATACAGAGTGCTGGCAGATTCTCTTCTTGGGAGGACCCTGGTGGTGGATCAGATCGACCATGGCCTAGCTATTGCAAAAAAATATAAGCAGTCCATCAGGATCGTTACTTTAGAAGGAGAGCTGATTAATCCCGGAGGTTCTATGACGGGAGGAGCATTTAAGAACTCCAGCAACCTTTTAAGCAGGCGGCGTGAGATCGAGGAATTTGAGAAGACGGTAAAGCAGTTGAAGCGCGAGATGGATGAAGTGGAGGCTTCTTCTGATCTTCTCAGGAAGGAACGGGCCGGCTATTATGAGAAGATGGATGAGATCAGCACAAAACTTCAGAGGGCTTATGTAATCCAGAATACGGCGAAGATGAATGCAGACCAGGCGGCGGCGAAGATCAGGAACGCCAGAGAGCTTAAGGAAAGCACGATGGAGGAGGCCAGGAAGCTGGATGCCCAGATCACGGACATTATCGACAATCAGGAATCCATTAATGTAGAGATGGATACCTCTGAGAAGTTGGAACAAGAATTAACAGAACAGATAGAAGAAGAGCAGAAGATTCTGAATGCGCAGCATGAAGAGGAGGCAGAGAAAGTCAAAAGGACCGAAGAGATTCATCTGGAGTTCGCAAGCCTGGAACAGAAGATTACTTTCGTGGTCGAGAATGTTAACCGTATTCAGGACGAAATCGGAAAGTTCCGTGAAGAGTTAAAGGGACTGGAGAAGAGTAAAGGCGGCACGTCCAGGGAGATCGAAGAAAAAGAGAAACAGATTGCAGAATTGAGGGATACGATTGAGAATTCCAGCGAATTATTTGAAGAGATTCAGCGCGAGATCGAGCGGTACAAGAAGGACAGGGAGGAACTGAACCAGAAGCACAAGGATTTCCTTCAGAAAAGAGAAGATCTCTCGAAACATATGTCAGATCTGGACAAAGAGGTCTTTCGTCTGGAAAGCCAGAAAGAGAATTATGAGGCATCCTCCGAGAAGCAGATCAATTATATGTGGGAAGAATATGAGATTACTTATATTCGCGCGAAGGAACTGAGAGATTCGAACCTGACGGATCTTGTTAAGATGAAGAAGAGAAGTCAGGAGTTAAAAAATGAGATCCGTGCGCTGGGAAATGTCAATGTCAATGCGATTGAGGAATATAAGAGTATTTCTGACCGGTATGAATTCCTGAAGGGGCAGCATGATGACCTGGTAGAGGCGGAAGCCACATTAGAACAGATTATAGAGGAGCTGGATGCGGCAATGCGCAAGCAGTTTAAGGAGCAGTTTGCGCGGATTGCCAGTGAATTTGATACGGTATTCAAGGAATTGTTCGGCGGAGGCAAGGGAACACTGGAATTGATGGAAGACGAGGATATTCTGGAGGCCGGAATCCGGATCATTGCACAGCCGCCGGGAAAGAAACTGCAGAACATGATGCAGTTATCCGGCGGGGAGAAAGCACTGACAGCGATTGCGCTGTTATTTGCGATACAGAATCTGAAGCCGTCTCCGTTCTGCCTGCTGGATGAGATCGAAGCGGCGCTGGATGACAACAACGTGGTAAGATTCGCCCAGTATCTGCACAAATTGACGAAAAATACTCAGTTTATCGTAATCACTCACAGAAGAGGTACGATGACGGCGGCGGACAGGCTGTATGGAATTACCATGCAGGAGAAAGGTGTTTCGACTCTGGTATCAGTAAGTCTTCTGGAGGAAGAGCTGGATCAGTAGAAAATTTATGTTGCGAAAAAGAGACAGAAAAAACGGAAAGAGCAGATAAGAAAGAACAGGAGGTTGGGATGGCCGAGGAGCAGAAAGAAAAGGTAGGATTTTTTAAGCGCCTGGTTCAGGGGCTTGGGAAGACAAGAGACAATATTGTGTCCGGGATGGATAGTATTTTCAATGGATTTTCCCATATTGACGATGATTTTTATGAGGAGCTGGAGGAAGTGCTGATCATGGGGGATCTGGGGGTGCAGGCAACCTATGATATCCTGGATGATCTGAGAACGAAGGTTAAGGAACGGCATATCAAGGAGCCGGCACAGTGCAGAGAGATTTTGATCGAGAGTATTAAGGAGCAGATGGATGTAGGAGAGACAGCCTACGAATTCGAGGAAGAGACTTCGGTAGTTATGGTGATCGGAGTCAACGGAGTAGGAAAGACTACTACTATAGGGAAATTAGCCGGAAAACTGCGTGCACAGAACAAAAAGGTGGTGCTTGCGGCAGCCGACACCTTCCGGGCAGCGGCAGGAGAGCAGTTAAAGGAATGGGCGAACCGTGCCCAGGCGGACCTGATCGGAGGTCAGGAGGGTTCCGACCCGGCGTCTGTCGTCTATGATGCGGTGGCGTCCGCCAGGGCAAGACACGCAGATGTACTGCTGTGCGACACGGCGGGCAGACTTCACAATAAGAAGAATCTGATGGAAGAATTGAGGAAGATGAACCGGATCATTGACCGGGAATTTCCGGAGGCTTACAGGGAGACGCTGGTGGTACTGGATGCGACTACCGGACAGAATGCACTGCAGCAGGCAAAGGAATTCAACGAGGTTGCGGATATCACAGGAATCGTCCTGACGAAGATGGACGGTACGGCAAAAGGCGGTATTGCGGTGGCGATCCATGCGGAGCTTGGAATACCGGTCAAATATATCGGTGTGGGTGAATCCATTGATGATCTGCAGAAATTTGATCCGGATGCCTTTGTTCGGGCGTTATTTACGACGGAGAATGAAGAAGAAAACTGATAAGGAACTATTCAATGAGGAGGAACTATACAATGCTGACACTTGAAAAATTTGAGCAGGCCAGTGAGCTTGTAAAGAATATCACGAATCCCACAAAATTAGTATACAGCGAATATCTCAGCCAGGAGACCGGCGGCAGAATCTATCTGAAACCGGAGAATATGCAGTATACGGGGGCGTATAAGGTGCGGGGAGCTTATTATAAGATCAGCACCATGAGCGAGGAGGCAAGACAGAAGGGATTAATCACGGCCTCTGCGGGGAATCATGCGCAGGGTGTTGCCTATGCGGCACAGAAATTCGGCTGCAGGGTTGTAATCGTAATGCCTACGGTTACCCCGCTGATAAAGGTAAACCGTACAAAGAATTATGGTGCGGAGGTTATCCTGTATGGAGACGTCTATGACGATGCCTGTGAGTATGCGTTGAAGATAGCAGAAGAGAAGGGATATACCTTCGTGCATCCGTTCGATGATCCGGACATTGCGACCGGGCAGGGAACCATTGCTATGGAGATCGTACAGGAACTGCCGACGGTAGATTACATCCTGGCTCCGGTAGGCGGCGGTGGGCTGATCACCGGTGTTGCCACCCTTGCGAAGATGTTGAATCCGAAGATTCAGGTCATTGGTGTGGAACCGTCTCAGGCGGCGAGCATGACGGCGGCTCTGGCATCCGGGGAGCCGGTGTCCCTGGACAGTGCCAATACGATTGCGGACGGCACCGCCGTTAAGCGGGTGGGAGAAAAGATATTCCCTTACGCACAGGAGAATATTGACCGCATGCTGGTGGTAGAAGACGACGAACTGATCGGGGCTTTCCTGGATCTGGTTGAGAATCATAAGATGGTGGTAGAGAATTCCGGGCTATTGACGGTTGCCGCATTAAAACAGCTTGACCTTAAGGGGAAGAAAGCGGTTGCGATCTTAAGCGGCGGTAACATGGATGTGATCACCATGTCATCCATCGTACAGCATGGCCTGATTCAGAGAGACCGGATCTTCTCCGTATCCGTACTGCTTCCGGATAAGCCGGGCGAGCTGGTAAGAGTGGCGGCCACGATTGCGGATGCAAAGGGAAATGTTATCAAGCTTGAGCATAACCAGTTTGTCAGCACCAACCGGAATGCGGCGGTGGAGCTTCGTATTACGATGGAGGCATTTGGAACAGAGCATAAGAATGAGATCATGAAGGCGCTGGAGGATGAAGGGTTCCGACCAAGAGAGATTGGGGCGAAGCTGTATTAGGATGTTTTTAATATTTTACAAAAATGATTGATTTTTCTGAAAAATTGAATATAATATAAGTAGGCAGAGATGTCTCGATGTAAGAGCATCGTAAAAAGTTGGGCTGTAGATGGTGCAGGGTAAATGCCATCCCTTCAAGATGTCTTAATTGGGCATTGAGCTTGGCAACTTAGAGAAAGTTGTAGTCCACGTGGAGGACTTAATGATTTCTACGTCGTAGTTGGTATCTTAACTGGATATCGAGGCTGACAACCAGCATAAAACTCTTTAAATTTTTAATTAAACTGGAGAGTGTGAGATTCACACTCTTCTTTGTATTAGAGGATTGTATGGCATCAAAAACAGAAAAGAAAAGTGTGATACGAAAAGATATTATAGATTCAGCTAGAATATACAGTAGTAATTTAGCTGGTAAAAATTTTCTTTATGTTTATGATAAAGAGTATTTTGAAGTGTTATTTCCAATAGATCATTTTTTGCATCTTACTGGTGTAGAGTCGAAACTTTCTGCTAAGAATTTTTATAAAAATGCGAAGAAGGGAAAGATAACCAATAATCAATTTTATTTTTCAAATAGACATCCCTATGCAAATGCGAAGAAAAAGTTACCTTATTTAAAACGTTTACCAGAACTTACAAATGAGATGGTTTGTCTGCTAAAAGATATGAAGACACTAAGTGTTGTTTATAAGCTTAGTTTAACCAATCTTGAATTTACATTAGGATTGACTGAAAATATCAATAGCAGGGGCAAGAAAGTGAATGCTTTTTTTCTACCTATGTCATTAAGAGTAGAGGATTCTTCAGTTGAAAGAAGTATAAATGGTGAGATTATCGATTTTATTTTCTCCAAAGATGCGTGTGTCACTAAATATGATAGCTTAATTGTAAGAGATAGAAATAAAAATATTCCGGAAAGTGTATACCATTTGATTGATGAAAAATTTTATAAAGAAGAGTAGTACATATTCTGGCAGTGATGTTGGGTATTTGAGAAGGGTATATTTGTAATAATTGAAGAATAGTTAAAAAGAAGAGATTTTGCCCAGTTAGTGGGAAAGATCTCTTCTTTTCTTAATGTAGAGTAAATAGGTGTATCAGAGAAATATATTCAGAATTTTAAATCCGGTCAGCATATCCCTCACCCTTTGTGGAAGTAGCTTCATGTCCGGCGCCTCCCCAGAGATGGACAGACGTGTATACACCGGCTTTAATGCCGATGATTTTGGGCGCATTTATGAGCGTATGCATGTATTTTTGACAGAGAAAAACGAGAATTCATTGCCTGTCAGGTGGTGCGCAAGCATTAGTCTTCCGTATCGGTCTGCCTCAATGTTACTTTGCTGAATAATTTACAGATGTCTTTTGAAATAACGGCACTTCATATGAAATCTCTGAAAATGCAGTATTATATATAATTTGTACTTGACAATAAATGTATAATTGTATACAATTATACACGTTGATAATTAAGGATATAATAAAGGATATGACACGAAAGAGAGGACATCTATGGAGAACAGGAAAGTATATTTAGACAGGCACACCAATCTGCTGCAGCTTGAAGAGCACATGTATCCATTGGTAGATGTGAAGACACCGAATGTGTTCCGGAATCTGTTTCACTATGATGAGATTCCGAAGATTGCGTTCAATGACCGTATCGTACCCCACAGTATGCCGGATGAGATATGGATCACAGATACTACATTCCGGGACGGGCAGCAGTCAAGGGCACCGTACAGTACAAAGCAGATTGTGAAGCTCTATGAGTATTTCCATAAGCTTGGAGGTCCAAATGGGAAGCTTCGGCAATGTGAATTCTTCTTATACAGTAAGAAAGACCGGGATGCCGTATATAAGTGTATGGAGAAGGGATATGAATTCCCGGAGATCACCAGTTGGATCCGCGCCAGCAAGAAGGATTTTGAGCTGGTAAAAGAGATCGGGATGAAGGAGACGGGAATCCTGGTCAGCTGTTCTGATTATCATATCTTTTATAAACTAAAGATGACGAGGAGAGAGTGCATGGAGCACTATCTGTCGGTGGTCCGCGAATGTCTGGAGACAGGGGTAAGTCCAAGATGTCATCTGGAGGACATCACCAGATCGGATATCTATGGGTTTGTGATTCCGTTTTGCCTGGAATTGATGAAGCTGATGGAAGAGTATCAGATACCGGTAAAGGTCCGTGTCTGTGACACCATGGGATATGGAGTCAATTATCCGGGGGCTGTGATACCAAGATCCATCCCGGGAATCATCTACGGAATCCGGGTTCATGCGGGCGTCCCCAGCGAACTGATCGAATTCCACGGACATAATGATTTCTACAAGGCGGTCAGTAATTCATCGACGGCATGGCTCTATGGGGCAAGCGGGGTTAATTGTTCTTTATTTGGAATCGGAGAGCGTACCGGCAATACGCCGCTGGAGGCGATGGTGTTCGAATATGCCCAGTTAAGAGGAACATTGGACGGTATGGATACCACGGTGATCACGGAACTGGCGGAATATTATGAGAAGGAGATCGGATACCGGATACCGTCAAGGACACCGTTTGTGGGAAGGAATTTTAATGTCACACGGGCAGGAATTCACGCAGACGGACTGTTGAAGAATGAGGAAATCTACAATGTGTTTGATACGGATAAGTTCCTGAACCGTCCGCCGCTTGTGGCAGTATCCAACACTTCCGGACTTGCAGGGATCGCTCACTGGATCAATACATATTTTCATTTGCCGGAAGAAAAACAGGTAGATAAGAATGCAGAGCTGGTCGTTATGGTAAAAGCCTGGGTTGACAAGGAGTATGAAGAGGGGCGCGTGACAGTCCTGACGGATGAGGAACTGTTAGAAGTGATTGAGGATGCCGAAAAGCAGCTTGGGGTACGGCTTGTGGGATAGGGAACTGTAATTTTTCTCACTTCCTGAGAGCCGGCGTCTGCAGAATACGGATGTCTGGTCGGTATAGATAAAGAGGACAGAAAGGGTAAGAGGAAATGGAAGAGTATCATGACCGCTCACTGCGGGGCAGAGTATTTCAAAAGCTTCGGGAAGATATTTTGTCGGGAGTCTATAAGGAGCATGAAGAGCTTCGGGAGATTACCATCGGAGAGGAGTTGGGAGTCAGCAGGACTCCGGTCCGGGAGGCTTTGCGGCAGTTGGAGCTTGAGGGGCTGGTGACCATTATTCCCAATAAGGGAGCCTATGTTACAGGGATTACCCAGAAAGATGTCTGTGATATCTATAAGATTCGTTCCATGTTAGAAGGAATGTGTGCGAGATGGGCAACAGAGCATATTACGGAGAAACAGATCGAAGAATTGGAAGAAGTGCTGCTGTTGTCGGAGTTTCATTTGCAGAAAAGGAGCGTCGAGCAGGCAGAACAGGTGACAGAATTGGACGGAAAATTCCATAAAATATTGTATGAAGCCTCGAATAGCCGTATACTGGAACATGTGTTGTCTGATTTCCACAAGTATGTGCAGATGGCAAGAGCCCTGTCTGTGGGGGAAAAGAACCGTGCCAGGAAATCCATTCAGGAGCACAGAGAGATTCTTGAGGCGATCAAGAATAAAGACGGGGATCTGGCAGAGAAGCTGGCCAATCAGCATATTCAGAATGTAATGGAGAATCTGCATTTGTCGGAAAATGAAGAGTAAGAAGAAGACCAGAATAACAGAGACAAAGAAAGAGAAAAACAGGAGGAAGTAGAACATGGCTAAGATTAAGATGACCACACCGATTGTAGAGATGGACGGCGACGAGATGACCCGTATCTTATGGAAGATGATCAAAGATTATCTTCTGGAACCGTTTATAGAACTGAATACGGAATACTATGACCTGGGGCTTGAGCACAGGAATGAGACGGACGACCAGGTGACGATCGATTCGGCAAATGCGACAAAGAAGTATAAAGTAGCGGTAAAATGTGCGACGATCACGCCTAATGCGGCGCGTGTGACGGAGTATAATTTGAAAGAGATGTGGAAGAGTCCGAACGGAACAATCCGTGCGATTCTGGACGGAACCGTATTCAGGGCCCCGATCGTAGTGAAGGGGATCGAGCCATGTGTGCGGAATTGGAAGAAACCGATCACGATTGCGAGACACGCCTATGGGGATGTGTATAAGGGATCGGAGATGAAGATACCCGGCGCAGGCAAGGTAGAGCTGGTATACACGGCAGAGGACGGATCAGAGACGAGAGAACTGGTACATAATTTTGACAGTGCAGGAATCGTGCAGGGAATGCATAACATCAGTCGGTCTATCGAGAGCTTTGCGAGAAGCTGCTTTAATTATGCGCTGGATATCAGGCAGGATCTGTGGTTTGCCACTAAGGATACGATCTCCAAGAAGTACGACCATACCTTCAAGGATATATTCCAGGAGATCTTTGATGCAGAATATAAGGAGAAATTTGAGAAGGCAGGTATTACATACTTCTATACACTGATCGATGACGCGGTGGCGCGGGTGATGAAGTCGGAAGGCGGCTATATCTGGGCATGCAAAAACTATGACGGAGATGTGATGAGTGATATGATTTCCTCTGCATTCGGGTCACTGGCCATGATGACGTCGGTATTGGTGTCTCCGGACGGGTATTATGAGTATGAGGCTGCCCATGGAACGGTACAGCGCCATTATTATAAGCATCTGGAAGGAGAAGAGACCTCAACGAACTCGGTTGCAACGATATTCGCCTGGAGCGGAGCGTTGAGAAAACGGGGAGAGCTGGACGGGAATCAGGAGTTGATGGAGTTCGCCGACCGGCTTGAGAAGGCGACCGTCGATACCATCGAAGGCGGGGAGATGACGAAGGATCTGGCATTAATCACGACGATTGAGAATCCGACAGTTTTAAACAGCGAAGAGTTTATAAAGGCGATAGCCAAGAGAATATAGTTCTTTAATCGCGGACGCAGTAAAATCCAATTTTACTGCGTCCCTGATATGTCCAGTACCTGACTACATCTCTTTCTTATATTTTGTGAGGAAATACGCGTAGGAGATGCCGAATATCAGCAGCACCGCAGCGGAGCAGATCATACTGATCATATCTGCTTTAGTGTCGATGAGAAGAAAGGGAAGACAGATCAACACGTAAGTCATAACATCGAAGGTTCGTGCTTTGGCCAGGTCGTGGATCGTCCGGGTCCGCTCGTCATTCAGGTCGATGAGTGTCTGTCTGCTTTCGTTGGGATATTTCTCATACTGGTAAGTGGTGCCGAAATAATGGATCGCAGATATATACAAGAACATCCCTGTATATTGTATCAGGGACAGGAAGATTATGACAATCCGGCTGTCGAAGAGGTGCATGTTTTTTAGAATCAAAGCCGCGCCGTGTAAAAGAAGCCCGGTGACCAGCATATATATTTTTTTCTTTGTACTTTTTTTCATGACAGATCCTCCTGTAAAAAGATGTAAAGTTTACTTTCCGTATCTTTATTATAAGTTCTGTTTCTTTGAATGTCAAGCTAACTTTCCATAAATATTTTATGTGGTATAACGGGTATCTCTGTGATATAATTACATCTGAGAAGGGAGAAGAATGCAAGATGAAGATACTGATGATTAATGGCACGCCAAGACACGGATCAAGTTATCATGTTGGAAAACTGGTGATCGAAAAGATTGCGAAGGATGGGGATCAGATTCTGGAGCTGTTTCTCCCCAAAGATATGCCGGAATTCTGCCGGGGATGTGCCGCTTGTATTATAGAGGGTGAAAAGAGATGTCCGGATTATCTGATGTATATGAAGCGGGTGACCCGCATGATCGATGAGGCAGATCTTTTGGTATTCACGTCACCGGTCCATGTACTTCATGTGACAGGGGCCTTAAAGGCGCTGCTGGATCATTACGGATATCGTTTTATGGTACACAGGCCGGAAGAGAGTATGTTTGCCAAACAGGCGGTGTGTATTACCACAGGCGCCGGGGGCGGCATGAAGTCTACATTGAAGGATATGAAAGGAAGCCTGCTTTTCTGGGGGACAGGAAGAATCTATTCCTACGGGGCCGCTGTTGCGGCGACGAGCTGGGATGGAGTGGATTCATCGATCAAGGCGAAGATCAGACAGGATGTGGACAAACTGGCTTCAAAAATAATCAGAGATCCGAATCAGGTGGTTCCGTCTCTTAAGACGAAGATTCTCTTTTATATTATGCGGCATATGCATCAGAAGGGGTTGAATCCTGTAGATCAGGCTTATTGGAAGGAAAAAGGGTGGCTCGACAGAGAGCGGCCGTGGAAAAAAGGTGCGAAAGCATCCGGGAATGCCTAAAATTAAATAACTGCCATATCCTGCGTGAATATGGCAGTTATTAATTATTCACTTAATTCTTCCCATTTTTCATACAGCTCTTCCAGTTCTTTTGCGATCGCTGCCTTCTCGTCTGCCAGTTCCTGGCATCTGACGGAATTGGTAAACACTTCTTCAAGGGTCATCAGCTCGTCGATCGCGGTATCCCGTTCCTCTAAGCCGGTGATGCGTTCTTCTGTTTTATAAAGGTCATTTTGCCGTTTTCGTTCTCTGGCGTTCGCTTCTTTTTGTTCCTGCCAGCTTAGCTTTGACTCGGATATATTTTCCGGGGCAGAAGCATCAGAGACAGACATCCCTTTACCGGCATAGACCGCGGTCAGCTCTTCCCGCTTTTCCAGATAATAATCATAATTGCCGATATAGTTCACAAAGGTCTGGTTGACCAATTCCAGGATCCTGGTGGCGGTCTGGTTGATAAAATACCGGTCATGGGACACATAGAGCAGTGTTCCGGTGTAGTCATTCAATGCCTTCTCCAGAATCTCCTTGGAAGAGATATCCAGATGATTGGTCGGCTCATCCAGAATCAGGAAATTTGCCTTGGAGAGCATCAGCTTGGCGAGAGACACCCGGCCGCGTTCCCCGCCGCTTAGATCTCTGATCTGTTTGTAGACGTCGTCACCGGTGAAGAGGAAGGCCGCAAGCATGTTACGGATCTGTGTATTGGTAAGATCCGGGTAATCGTCCGAGATCTCGTCAAAGATAGTCTTATCCATATGAAGAACATGGTGTTCCTGATCGTAATAGCCGATCTCCACATTGGTTCCCAGGGTAAAGGTTCCGGTATCCGCAGGGAGGACCTGATTGAGGATCTTAAGAAGGGTTGTCTTACCGGTTCCGTTGTCCCCGATGATGGCCACATGCTCCCCCCGCCGTATCTCAAAATTAACGTCCGTAAAGAGTACCTGGCTGGGAAAAGCCTTGCTTAAATGTTCCACAAAAAGTACATCGTTTCCGCTTGTGCGGGAAGGTTCAAGAGTCAGGTGAATCTCTGTATTCATCTCTACAGGTTTTTCTATCGGCACAATCTTATTAAGCATCTTTTCACGGCTCTCGGCCCGCTTGATGGATTTCTCCCGGTTAAAGGATCTGAGTTTTTCGATCACGGCCTCATGATGCTTGATTTCCTGCTGCTGATTCAGATATTCCTTAAGCCTGGCATCGCGGATCTGACGTTTTTTTTCAGCAAATTCGCTGTAGTTGCCCATGTAGGTCATAAGTTTCCCCATCTCGATCTCCAGGACCTTCGTGACGACCCGATCCAGAAAATAACGATCATGGGATACGATCAATACTGCGCCCGGGTAGTTCAGGAGATAGGTCTCAAGCCAGGCAATCGAATTTAAGTCCAGATGGTTGGTCGGCTCATCAAGAAGCAGGATATCCGGTCTGGTAAGCAGTAATTTACCTAAGGATACCCGGGTCTTCTGGCCGCCGGAGAGGGTCTCGACTGGTTTGGAGAAATCATCCTCATGGAAGCCAAGCCCTTTTAGGACTCCGGATATCTCGCTTTCATAAGCATATCCGTTTTCCTGTTCGAAGGAGGCTGTCAGGCGGTGGTATGTCTCAAGACGCGAGGCCAGCGCGTCTCCTTCAAGATGCGTAAGTTCCCGCTCGATGGCGCGTATCTGCTGCTCGGTCGCGATAATGTCTGCTTTGGCGAGTTTTACTTCTTCGTAGATCGTATTGCCGCTTACCATCTCCTGGTGCTGGGCAAGGTATCCAAGTGTCTTGCCCTTAGTCAGGATCACTTCGCCTTTGTCAGAAGGCAGTTCTCCTACGATCATCTTGAAAAGAGTAGTCTTGCCCGCGCCGTTCGGCCCTACCAGGGCCGCTTTTTCATGATCTTCTATATGAAAGGATCCTTCGGTTACGATCACATTCTCTCCGAAGGATTTGCTGATTCCATGGCATGCTAATATCATAATATCCTCCTGCTGCGAATTATCTATAGTGTAAGAAGCCGTATTTTCATTATATCGGAAAAATTACAAAATACAACTAAAAGTTTGACTTTGATCTTACTATTCTATATAATAAATTCTAGAAATGGAATGGAAGGTGAGTAATTTTGGAAGAAAGAGAGATTTCCCAGGCTGTCATACGCAGATTGCCGAGGTATTACCGGTATCTGGGTGAATTATTGGAGCATGGGGTGGAGCGTATCTCATCCAATGACCTGAGCAGGCGGATGAAGGTGACTGCATCTCAGATCCGGCAGGATCTGAATAATTTCGGAGGATTTGGACAGCAGGGATACGGATATAATGTGAAGTATCTATATACGGAGATTGGCAAGATACTGGGACTGGAAGAAGATCATCATATGATCATCATCGGCGCAGGTAATCTTGGGCAGGCATTGGCGAATTATGCGGCCTTTGAAAAGAGAGGATTCATTCTGAAGGGGATCTTTGATGTGAATCCAAGGCTGCAGGGTGTGTCGATCAGAGGTGTGCCGGTAAGGATGATGGATGAACTTGGGGAGTTTGTGCGTGAGAATGATGTGGAGATAGCGGCGCTGACCATACCCAAGGACAAGGCGATAGAGGTGGCGAATATTCTGGTAGAGAACGGAGTGCGGGCAATCTGGAATTTTGCCCACACAGATCTGAATCTGCCGGATCATGTTATTGTAGAGAATGTGCATCTGTCAGAGAGTCTGATGCAGCTGTCTTATAAGATCAGCCGGTATAACGAAGAACACAAGTAATTTGTAATCAAGACGTGTAATAGCGGCATATGTGTGCAGGCATAGTTACACGTTCTTTTTATGGGAGGTTCGAAGATGAGATATTTGACAGACAAGGCCCAGATGAAGAGTGCAGATCAGTATACCATACAGGCAATAGGGATTCCCTCCCTGGAGTTGATGGAGCGGGCGGCAAAGGCCTGCGTAAGGGTGATGGAACAGGAAGGACTTGACCTTGGGCACCCCTGTATCGTATGCGGTTCCGGAAATAACGGCGGAGACGGTTTTGCCATCGCAAGGCTTCTCTTAGAAAAAGGATGCCGTGCCACGGTGTGCTTTGTGGGCAATGAATCCCACTGTACGCCGGAGACAAGGCAGCAGATCCGTATGTTTACGGAAATCGGCGGTAAAGTATGCAACGAATACAAGGCGGATGAATATAGTATCATCATAGATGCCATTTTCGGCGTAGGCCTTAGCCGGGAAATTACAGGGAGATATCTGGAAGTGATAAAGCAGATGAATGAGGCGGATGCGGTAAGGCTTGCTGTTGACCTGCCGTCGGGAATATCGGCGGATACCGGCGAGGTCTTAGGCAAGGCTGTATCCGCCGATATCACGGTGACCTTCCAGACGGAAAAACTGGGACTTGTATTCTACCCGGGCGCAGAGTATGCGGGAAAGGTATTTACGGCAGATGTGGGGATTCATACGGAGCAGTTCGGTGAGGAGCCTGGGACCGCATATACTTATGATGACGGCGATTACCGCGCTATGCTGCCGGTGCGTAAGCCTGATTCGAACAAGGGGTCATATGGGAAGCTTTTGGTGATCGCAGGGAGTGAAGGGATGTCCGGTGCGGCGTATCTGAATGCGAAGGCGGCATATTGTGCGGGAGCAGGGCTTGTGAGGATATATACACCTAAGGAGAACCAGGTGATCTTACAGCAGCAGCTTCCGGAGGCGATCATCACGGCATATACGGACTATCAGGAAGAAGAGCTTGAAAGGCTTCTTAACTGGGCGGATGTCGTCTGTATCGGTTCAGGAATCGGAACCGGCAAGATATCGCAAAAATTGCTTGAAAAGACTCTGGAGCGAAGGAAGGTTCCGTGTGTGATCGATGCGGACGGGTTGAACATTCTGGCAGAGCATCCGGAATATATGAAGGTGGGGGAAGACGGTTCCCGGGCCGGTCACTGCGGGCTTGTGATGACGCCCCATATGAAGGAGATGTCAAGGCTTACCGGGAAGAGTGTGGAAGAGATTAAGGCAGACAGGATGAAGATATTAAGAGATTATGCAGACCGATACAGGTGTACCTGTGTATTAAAGGACGCAAGGACGGCAATAGCGTCGCCGGGGGATGGGATCTGCGTGAATCTGTCCGGTAATTCTTCTATGGCGAAAGCGGGGAGCGGGGATGTGCTTTCCGGCATGATAGCCGGGCTTCTGGCCCAGGGGCTTGACTGCGTAAGGGCGGCGGTCCTTGGAACTTATCTGCATGGCAGGGCAGGGGATCATGCGCGGAAGGATAAGGGAGGCTACAGCGTCCTGGCAGGGGATTTGCCGTCTTACCTGAGCAGGGTCTTCAAAAGGCTGGAGGCGGGGAAAAGTGCCGCGCCGGATGACAGCCCGTCTGCGATGCAGGGGGAATACATAGAAACAGATCTGAAGAGATATAGCAGAGTATGCGCAAGGATTGACCTTGACGCTATCGAGTATAATATGGAGATGATGAAGAGAAATCTTGCGGACGGCGTGAAGATCATCAGTGTGATCAAGTCGGACGGATATGGGCACGGGGCCCTGCAGATCGCAAGATTTCTTGAACCCAGGGAGTATATCTGGGGATATGCGCTGGCTGCCCTTGACGAGGCGGTAGTCCTAAGAAAAGGCGGGATCAAAAAACCGCTTCTTGTGCTGGGATGTATCTTCCCGGAGCAGTGGGAAGCGATGCTTGAGCATAAGATCCGCATGACAGTCTATACAAGGGAGATGGCAAAGAGAGTATCCGACCTGGCGGTGAGCATGGGGAAGAAGGCATATATTCACATTAAGCTGGATACGGGTATGGCCCGCCTTGGATTCCCGGTCTGCGGGGAAAGTGTGAAGCAGATCGCAGAGATTGCCAGGATGCCGAATCTGGTGCTGGAGGGAATGTACACACATTTTGCGAAAGCAGATGAGGCAGACAAGGCATTTACCAGAAAGCAGACAGAAGAATATCTCTGGATGAAAAAAAGACTCGCAGACAGAGGGGTTGGGATCACATATCACCACTGCTCGAACAGCGCCGGGATCATCGATGTGAAAGAGGCGAATATGGATCTGGTGAGGGCCGGTATTGCAACATACGGGTTGTATCCGTCCGGAGAAGTAGACAAGGAAAATGTGCCGCTAAGACCCGCGATGGAGCTGATCAGCCATGTCACTCATGTGAAATGGGTAAAGGAAGGTACGCCTGTGAGCTATGGAAGTACCTATATAACCGAAGGACCCGCGAAGATTGCGACCATACCGGTGGGCTATGGGGACGGCTATCCGAGAAGTCTGTCGAATCGGGGATATGTGCTGATCGGCGGAAAGAAAGCTCCGATTATCGGCCGTGTATGTATGGATCAGTTCATGGTGGATGTGACCGGGATCGAAGGGGTGGAGTTTGGAGATAAGGCTGTGCTGATCGGTGAAGACGGCGGCGAGAGGATCACAGTGGAAGAGTTAAGCGACCTGTCAGAGAGATTCAACTATGAATTTATCTGCAGCTTTGGCAAAAGGGTGCCAAGAGAATATCTGCTCCATGGAAAAGTCGTGGAACAGATGGATTATTTTGCATGATCTATGGAATACATCCGAGAAAAGATGGTAATACTTATCATATCTTAAGAATCGGAGTGTGAATAGAGTGCAGGTAAGACGCGGAGATATATTTTATGCAGATTTAAGTCCGGTGGTGGGTTCGGAACAGGGAGGCATCCGCCCGGTATTGATTATACAGAATGATGTGGGGAACAGGCACAGCCCTACGGTGATCTGTGCGGCCATTACTTCCCGGATGAATAAGGCGAAGCTGCCGACACATGTGGAGATCGATGCGAGAAGATATCAGATTGTTAAGAATTCCGTGGTATTGTTAGAACAGGTAAGAACCATAGATAAACAGCGGCTTAAGGATCTGGTATGCCATCTGGATAAAGAGATAATGAACAAAGTAGATGAAGCCTTGAAAGTTAGTTTTGAGCTTCATACATAGCAAAGGAGTATGAAACAACAGTTATGGAAGAAGGCAGTTTATTCCAAAGGATGAAACATCTGTTCCAGGGTGAAGATGAGATGGACGAGGGCGCGCAGAAAGAGGCGGCGGGACTGATTCACAATATCATCCGTTACCTGGATAAAGATGCGAAGGACATTATGACACACCGAAAACATATCACGGCGATCGACAGCGGGGAATTGCTGGAAGACGCATTGAGATTCATGCTGGGAGAGAATTATTCCAGATTCCCCGTCTGTGAAGGGGAGATCGATTCCATCATCGGGATCATGCATCTCAGGGAGGCGATGGCCTGTTATCTGGATGAGAAGCTTCGGAAGCTTCCGTTAAAGGAGCTTGCGGGATACATAAGGCCGGCGGAATTTATACCGGAGACGAAAAGTATTGATACGTTATTTAAGGAGATGCAGGCGGACCAGAACCATATCAGGATCGTGTTGGATGAGTACGGGCAGACTTCCGGGCTTGTGACGATGGAGGATATCTTGGAGGAGATCGTGGGAAATATTCTGGATGAGCATGATGAGGCGGAAGTTCGGATCCAGAGGCAGCAGAACGGGAATTATCTGGTAAATGGAATGGTGGGGCTGGAGGATCTGGAAGACGTGCTCCCTATCTCGTTTAAGAAAGAAGAGTTCGAGACGCTGAACGGATTCCTGATTCATCAGCTTGACCGGATTCCGGGTGAGGACGAGTACTGTGTTGTGGATTATGAAGGCTATCGGTTCACGGTTCTTCAGGTAGATAACAACACAATTCAAAGAGTTAAGATTGAAAAACGCTGGGAAGAATGATAGAATAGGGATTAAATGATAAGAGAGGGATGTGAATTATGTCAGGACATTCAAAATTTGCGAATATCAAGCATAAAAAAGAGAAGAATGATGCGGCGAAGGGAAAGATATTTACAAAGATAGGGAAAGAACTTGCGGTAGCGGTCAAGGAAGGCGGAAGCGCGGATCCTGCCAATAACAGCCGACTGCGTGATGTGATCGCGAAAGCAAAGGCCAACAACATGCCGAATGATACGATAGACCGCAACATTAAGCGTGCGGACAGCGATGCCAATGCGGCAAGTTATGAACATATTACATATGAAGGATACGGCCCTAACGGTACGGCGATCATTGTTGAGACGCTGACGGATAATAAGAACCGTACGGCATCGAATGTGAAGAATGCATTTACCAAAGGAAACGGCAATGTGGGAACACCGGGATGTGTCTCTTTCATGTTCGACAAGAAGGGGCAGATCGTGGTAGATAAAGAGGAGTATGAGACGGATCCGGATGACCTGATGATGATGGCGCTGGATGCGGGTGCGGAAGATTTCGCGGAGGAAGAGGACAGCTATGAGATACTGACTTCCCCGGAGGATTTCAGTGCGGTGCGCCAGGCGATGGAAGATGCAGGGATTCCCATGGCGGCGGCCCAGGTGACCATGATACCGCAGACTTATGTGGAACTGACGGATGAGAAAGATATCGCAAGTATCCAGAAGACGCTGGATATGTTAGACGATGACGACGATGTCCAGGATGTGTACCATAATTGGGATGAATAGTATTTTTTCGGAAAGCATGGAGAAAGATGACTTGGAGGAAGACAATGGAAGAAACCAGAAAGGCACTGGAGGATTTCTTTGACGAGATGCTGGGGAGTACCCGGTATTTTAAGAAGAAGTCCTATGAAGGATTTTTTAAGGAAGCATATGAGAAGCACAGGAGTATGATCATGAGCCTGCCCGGCTTATGCGGCAAAGAAGAAGCAGACGGGGAGCAGGTAATCGAGGAACTTGCCGCTGTGATTCCGTCATATGCGAAAAGCAAATGCCAGGATCTTTCGAAGAAGAAAAAGGAGGCTGCCGGGATGGATTATAATCTGACGATGGCGGTCTATATCACACCCATGCTCTGTTACCAGCGCGATCCTGTGAACGAACGGATTGCCGAGCGGATGGTTGAGATCTGGAATGAAACCCATGTGACGGACTATACGCTTCAGAAGTCAGAATTCGATCAGATCGCCGGCGGTTTCCGGAAGAAACTGCTGGGTATATTTTAAAGATATATGATGTTATTTCCTATACGGAAGGAGAAAGCGATGAGCGATTATAAGATAGAAACCAAATGTATTCAGTCGGGGTATGAACCTGCCAACGGGGAGCCAAGAGTATTGCCGATCTGTCAGAGTACAACTTTTAAATACAGTTCCAGCGAACAGATGGGGCGGCTGTTCGACTTAGAGGAGTCGGGATATTTTTACACACGTCTTCAGAATCCGACGAACGATGCGGTGGCCGCGAAGATCTGCGACCTGGAAGGCGGTGTGGCGGCGATGCTTACATCCTCCGGACAGGCGGCGAATTTCTATGCCGTGATGAATATCGCGGGGGAGGGGGACCACATTGTGTGTGCGTCTGCCGTCTATGGGGGAACTTATAACCTCTACGCCCACACGATTCGGAAGATGGGAGTGGAGGCAACTTTTGTAGATCCGGACTGCACACAGGAGGAACTGGATGCAGCGTTTCGGGAGAATACGAAGGCGGTCTTTGGAGAGAGTATTGCCAATCCGGCGCTTGTAGTGCTGGATTTTGAGAAATTTGCCCGGGCGGCGCATGAACATGGAGTTCCGTTTATCGTGGATAACACATTCGCAACGCCGATCAACTGCAGGCCTTTTGAGTGGGGAGCGGATATCGTTACCCATTCTACCACCAAATATATGGATGGACATGCCACCTGTGTGGGAGGCGCTATTGTTGACAGCGGCAATTTCGACTGGGATGCCTGTGCGGACAAATTCCCGGGGCTTACCACGCCGGATGAGACGTATCACGGAATCGTATATACCGAGCGTTTCGGTAAGGGAGCATATATTACGAAGGCGACGGCGCAGCTGATGCGTGATCTTGGGTCTATCCAGTCTCCGCAGAATGCGTTCCTTCTGAATCTCGGACTTGAGACGCTTCATCTGCGCATGGCGAGACATTGTGAGAATGCGTTAAAAGCGGCCGGGTTCCTCAAGAAGCATGATAAAGTTGCCTGGGTGAACTGCCCGTCCCTTGCGGGAGATAAGTATTATGATCTCGCGAAGAAATATATGCCGGACGGAACCTGCGGCGTGATTACTTTTGGCCTTAAGGGAGGCAGGGAAGCGGCAGTCCGCATGATGGACGCACTTAAGATGATCGCGATCGTGACGCATGTGGCGGATGCGAGAAGCTGTGTTCTCCATCCGGCGAGCCATACCCACCGTCAGATGAACGATCAGGAGCTGCTGGAGGCAGGGGTGCAGCCGGATCTGATCCGCTTCAGTGTGGGGATTGAGAATATTGACGATATTGTGGCAGATCTGACACAGGCACTTGAACGGGTATAACAGTCTGCCGGGGCCGGCGGACTACCGTCCGTCAATGTATAAAATAGCAAAAACACTTCCATACTAATGCATGACAGAATATGTATGGAGGTGTTTTTTATGTCAGACGGAGCACGGGAAGAACAGAAGACGGAACAGATCAAGGAGTTGGGAAGCGTGAATCTTGAAGGAAATGTCAGCAGGCATAAGATCAAGCTGCTGACGGTGATTGGGGAGATTGAGGGCCATGAAGCGGTCTCCGGCAATGCCAAAGCGACGAAGTATGAGCATCTTCTCCCTTTGCTTGCGGAGGTGGAAGACAGTGATGAGATCGAAGGGCTCCTGATTCTCCTGAACACATTGGGGGGAGATGTAGAAGCGGGACTGTCTATCGCCGAGATGATCGCGTCTTTAAGCAAGCCGACGGTATCTCTGGTGCTTGGGGGGAGCCATTCCATCGGAGGGCCGCTTGCGGTATCTGCCAAATATTCCTTTATCGTGCCAAGCGGCACGATGATCATCCATCCGGTACGTTCCAACGGTATGTTCATAGGCATTACTCAGAGCCTGCGCAATATGATCAAGACTCAGGATCGGATTACCCGGTTTCTGGCGGATCATTCGCATATGACGCAGAAGCGGATCGAGGAGCTGATGCTCAATCAGACGGAGCTTGTGAAAGATGTAGGAACTCTGCTGGAAGGGAAGGATGCAGTGCGGGAAGGTCTGATCGATGAAGTCGGCGGAATGAGCGATGCATTGAATAAATTGCACGAAATGATCGACGAGTGGCGGGGGAAAAAGTGTGAAAATATGTAATGACAGCCCTTTTTAAAAATGCTATACTAATAATAGTATTGCCAGAATAAGGGGGAGAATATGATGGCTGCTAAAACCAGGAAACAGGGGAGTAAAAAGCAGGCAAAAAAGAAAAATACAGAGACAGGCTTTGTAGGGATAGAGATCGTCATATGGGTAACACTTGCGGTGAGTATCCTGATGATGATCAGCAACTTTGGATTCGGAGGTTTCGTAGGCGAGGCAATCGCGGGGATTTTAGCGGATCTCTTTGGATGGGCCGCCTATGTGATACCTATTGTATTATTCGGGTCGGTAACGTTCCTGATCTCGAATCGGGGAAACTCAGCCGCATACCTGAAGGTGGCTGCAAGCTTATGTTTATTGATTCTGGCCTGCATTTTCCTGGAGCTTATTGATGACGGCGGCGGGGTGCTTGGAAGCTGTCTGGCCGATATGCTGACGCCGGCAATCGGGGTTGCAGGAACTTATGTGGTGGATATCACGCTGATGATCATCTGTCTGGTGGTTATCACCGGGAAATCAGCGCTTAAGGGTGTCAAGAGCCAGAGTGACAAGGTATATGACCGGGCAAGAAGAGACGCAGTGCGCAGGCGCGAACAGGCAGAGGAGAGAAGAAGAGTAAGAGAAGCCCAGGCAGATGAGTCTCCAGGCGGGGCACCGAGATCCCGCAGGAGAAGCGACAGGCATGTGGAAGGAGTTTCTTTTAATACGGAGATAGCGAAGAAATCTCCGGATGTCAGAGAACTGAAGGCAGAACCGACAGAGAAGGACAGGCAGGAGATCCCCTTTGTGATCAACCGCGGTACACCGGAAGAGAGCGATTACGGTACCGGCGAAGCAAAAGAGCAGGAGATGCCGGAAGAGCCAAAGATGCCGAAGATTCAGGGTATGGCATCAGAGCAGGCAGCCGCAGAGGAACCGGAGGGAGCTGCGGGGAAAAGGCAGGGAAGGAAGAGCGGCAGATCGAAGGAAGAGATTGAGGATGAGACGGCGGCGGTGGCGTCCCAGGTGATTTCCGGGAATCAGAAGCCAAAGAAAGCTTATCGTATCCCGCCTCTTTCTCTTCTTAAGAAGGGAACCAGGCAGAAGGGAGAATCCGATGCCCAGCTCAGGGAGACTGCCGCTATGCTGCAGCAGATACTTAAGAATTTCGGAGTAAAGGTTACGGTGACCAATGTAAGCTGCGGCCCGTCTGTTACCCGGTATGAACTGCAGCCGGAGATGGGGGTCAAGGTAAGTAAGATTGTGGGATTATCCGATGATATCAAACTGAACTTAGCGGCGGCGGATATCCGAATCGAAGCGCCGATCCCGGGGAAAGCAGCAGTCGGGATCGAAGTACCGAACAAGGAGAATTCGGCGGTCATGTTAAGAGATCTGCTGGAATCCGCAGAATTTAAGAACAGCCAGTCGAAGATATCTTTTGCGGTAGGAAAAGATATCGGCGGGAAGCCGGTGGTGACTGACATCGGCAAGATGCCCCATGTCCTGATCGCCGGAGCGACCGGTTCCGGAAAGTCGGTATGTATCAATACATTGATTATGAGTATCCTGTATAAGGCAGAGCCGGACGAGGTAAAGCTGATCATGATCGACCCTAAGGTGGTAGAGTTAAGCGTATATAACGGGATACCGCACCTGATGATACCAGTGGTCACTGATCCGAAGAAAGCTGCCGGAGCCCTCAACTGGGCGGTGGCGGAGATGGACAGAAGGTACAGGGAATTTGCAAGGTTCGGTGTCAGGGATATGAAGGGGTACAACGAGAAGATTATATCCATGCCGTCAGAGGATGGGGAGAATCAGGAACCCCTGCCCCAGATCATTGTGATCGTAGATGAGCTGGCGGATCTGATGATGGTCGCGCCGGGAGAAGTAGAAGGAGCGATCTGCCGTCTGGCACAGCTTGCGAGAGCGGCAGGAATTCATCTTGTACTGGCGACACAGAGACCGTCGGTCAATGTCATCACCGGCCTGATTAAGGCGAACATGCCGTCAAGGATCGCGTTTTCCGTGTCATCAGGGGTGGATTCCAGGACGATCATAGATATGAACGGGGCAGAGAAGCTGCTTGGCAAAGGAGATATGCTGTTCTATCCTTCCGGTTATCAGAAACCGGCCAGAGTCCAGGGGTCATTTGTCACAGACAAGGAAGTGCAGGATGTTGTAGAGTTCTTAAAAGAACATAATGAGGAAGTTACATACGATGAAGAAGTCGTAAATCATGTCAATACGAGCCCTGAGGGCGGGATAATGATGCCCCAGGGAGCGCCGGAAGAAGACAGCCACGATGCGTATTTTGTGGATGCGGGGCGGTTGATCATCGACAAGGACAAAGCGTCGATCGGCATGCTGCAGCGTGCGTTTAAGATTGGGTTCAACCGTGCGGCAAGGATTATGGATCAGCTCTGTGAGGCCGGGGTTGTGGGGCCGGAGGAGGGGACAAAGCCCAGAAAGGTTCTGATGTCTCCGGAGGAATTCGATCAATATGTAGCGGAGAATTAATATCGCAAGATTCATAAATTGTGTGGTGCGGGTGGATCATACACCTGAATAAACTATAAATTCAAAGAAAGGGCAGGGGAAAACCAATGAAAACAGATATTCAGATTGCACAGGAGGCGCAGATGGCCCACATCAGGGATGTGGCTGCGAATGTAGGGATTGGAGAAGATGAATTAGAATTTTATGGAAAGTATAAGGCCAAACTTTCCGATGAGGTGTGGGAGAGGATCAAAGACAGGCCTGACGGAAAGCTTGTCCTTGTGACAGCGATCAACCCGACGCCTGCCGGAGAGGGCAAGACGACGACGACAGTGGGATTGGGGCAGGCGCTGGCCAGATTGAACAAAAAAGCGATCATAGCTTTAAGGGAGCCTTCTCTTGGGCCTTGCTTTGGAATCAAGGGGGGAGCAGCGGGCGGCGGGTATGCCCAGGTTGTTCCTATGGAGGATCTTAACCTTCATTTTACAGGAGATTTCCATGCAATCACATCTGCGAATAACCTGCTTGCGGCTATGCTGGACAACCATATCCAGCAGGGAAACGCCCTGCAGATCGATCCAAGACAGGTAGTATGGAAACGGTGTCTGGATATGAACGACAGGAATCTGCGCAATATTGTGGTGGGGCTTGGAAGCAAGATGGACGGAATGGTCAGGGAAGATCATTTCGTGATTACAGTCGCATCTGAGATTATGGCGATTCTCTGTCTCGCAGAGGATATCAAAGATCTTAAAAAGCGCCTTGGAAAGATCATCGTTGCGTATAACTTCAGCGGCGATCCGGTGACGGCAGAGGATCTTAAGGCGACAGGAGCGATGACGGCGCTTCTTAAGGACGCCATCAAGCCGAACCTGATCCAGACATTAGAGCATACGCCGGCGCTTGTGCACGGCGGCCCGTTTGCCAATATCGCACATGGCTGCAACAGTGTAAGGGCCACGAGGATGGCGCTGAAGTTAAGTGATATTACCGTTACGGAAGCCGGGTTCGGCGCGGATTTAGGCGCAGAGAAGTTCCTGGATATCAAGTGCCGGAAGGCCGGATTTAAACCGGATGCGGTTGTTCTGGTTGCAACTGTCCGCGCTTTGAAGTATAATGGTGGAGTTGCCAAAGAAGATCTTTCCAGAGAGAATCTGGATGCACTGGCTAAAGGGATCGTGAATCTTGAAAAGCATATTGAGAATATTCAGAAATACGGCGTTCCGGTTGTGGTAACGCTGAATTCCTTCGTGACAGATACAAAAGCCGAGAATGAGTATATCCGAAGCTTCTGTGAGGAGAAGGGCTGTGAGTTTGCCCTGTCCGAGGTGTGGGAGAAAGGCGGAGAGGGCGGAATCGCGCTGGCCGAAAAAGTACTGGATACTCTGGAGAATAAGGAGAGCCATTTCCACACACTGTATGAGGACAAACTGCCGCTTGAAGAGAAGATCGAGACGATCTCAAAAGAGATATACGGCGCGAGAGGCGTTGTCTATGAACCGGCAGCGAAAAAGCAGCTGGCGAAGATTACATCCATGGGATTCGGCAGCCTTCCGGTCTGCATGGCGAAGAACCAGTATTCGTTGTCTGACGATGCGAAGAAGCTGGGGCGTCCTGTTGATTTTGACATTCATATCAGGGAGGTATATGTAAGTGCCGGAGCGGGGTTCGTGGTAGCCCTTACCGGAGCGATCATGACGATGCCGGGGCTGCCTAAGGTTCCGGCGGCGAATGGAATCGATGTATCGGATGACGGAAAGATCACCGGTTTATTCTAAAGACCTGCCGGCGGCCTGGTTTTTACGGTACATTGGATGGAGTTGTGTAACAGTAGTAAATAGGGGGTTCTCTTAAGATGAAGTGTAGGTATTGCGGATATGAGATACCGGAGGGAATGTTATATTGTGGAAAATGCGGGAAAGAAGTCCGTATTGTTCCGGATTACAATCCTCTGGAAGATATGCTTACAGCACAGATCAAGGGTGCCATCAGCGGTGAAGGCGGTTATGATGATTATATAGATTATGATTCCATAAGGAACACGGATCCAAGAAGGAGTGCAAGCGCTGCCAGCCGCAATACCGGCCGTAATACGGAAGGTGGGGTAAGCCGCAGCACCGGCCGCAGTGTGACAGGTCCGGATCGGGGAGTAAGCCGCAGCACCAGCCGTAATATGACGGGCACGGATCGGGGAGTAAGCCGCAGCACTAGCCGCGATATGGGCGGTACGGGAGGCGGGGTAAATCGCAGCACCAGCCGTGACATGGGGGCAGGAGCAGGCCGGAATACCGGAAACAATGCAGGAAGGCGGAACACCGGGTCGCAGCGTATGAATACGACGGGAAATCTGTCAGAACGCGAGAGAAAGCGCAGGCAGATGGAACGAAAGAAAGCAAAACGGCGCCAGAGAATGGGCTGCTTTTTCCTGATATTTCTTTTGCTCGCAGCTTTGGTCGGATGCGGGATTACGTTGTATATGAATTCTTACAAAGGATTCGTCGCCAGAGGGGATAAGGCACGGCAGGCGGGCGAGTATAACAGGGCAATCGATTTCTATGAGAAGGCAATCGATAAGGATGGGACTAAGGCAGAGGCGTATATCGGACTGTCAAAAGTCTATATTGCAAAAAACGACCTGGACTGGGCAGAATCTATTTTCCGGGAAGCGGTCAAAAAATATCCGGATAATCCGGATATCTATGAAGGATATGTAAAATACTACATGGATACGGATCAGAAAGACGAGATTCCTATGCTTCTCGCGGATGTGGACGACAAGGTGGCCGAGCGGCTTGCGGGCTATATTACGAAGGGCCCTGAGTTCAGCCTGGATGACGGGCAGCCTTATGAGGATGTGCAGGAGTTGTCTTTAAGCGCAGAAGATGGGTATACGATCTACTATACGGACGACGGGGAAGAGGCGACGATGGCGAGTACCAAATATACGGAGCCGCTCCTCATAGAAGAAGGGGAGACCGTGATCACTGCGATTGCCGTTGACACCAGGGGTGTGCCAAGTCTCCCTGTGAAGAAAACTTATACGGTGGAGTTTCCGATCGTGGATGCACCGGCGGTATCTCCGTCTACGGGACAGTATAATTCTGCGATGCAGATAGAGATCAAGGTGCCGGACGGATATGCGGCGTACTATACAACCAACGGGGAGGATCCGACGACGGCGTCGGCCAGATATACCGGACCGATCGATATGCCGGAAGGTGAGACGCTCTTTAAAGCAGTCCTTATCAATGGAAAGGGCAGGGCGAGCGGAATCACCACCAGGAACTATGTGCTGGAAACAGAGTAGAAATTAATAAAAACAAGAAAAGGAGACAGAGATTATGAAGTATGTATGTGATGTATGCGGATGGGAGTATGACGAGGAGCAGGGTTACCCGGAAGGCGGGATTGCACCGGGAACAAAATGGGAAGACGTCCCGGAGGATTTTGTGTGCCCGCTCTGCCAGGTAGGAAAGGATGAATTCTCAGAAGCATAAAACAGGAAGCAAAGGCTGTTGCCCGGGATGAGGGCAGCAGCCTTTTTGGATGATTTTAGATATTATGCAACCAAACGGAGTCTTCATTTGTCTAATAGATGTAGGAAGAAACATGAGAGATCCAAAGAGGTCACTACATTTGTGCTTTATTCGGCCGGAAACAGAACTTACAGCACTGAACGAACTTTAAAGGAGGAGGAATGTATGGATGCTTTGCTCGTAAAACGCGCTCAGAGAAAAGATGTGGACGCATTTGTAGCTTTGATGGAAAAGCACAAGACGGGACTCTATAAAGTGGCAAAAAGTTATCTGAGAAGCGAGGAGGATGTGGCAGACGTGATGCAGGATACGGTATTATCGGCGTATGAGCATATCCAGGAATTAAGGAATGTGTCATATTTCAAGACGTGGCTTACCCGGATATTGATCAACCACTGTAAAAACCTTTTAAGACAGCAGAAACACTGTGTGGTCTCAGAGCAGGTGGCGGATTCGGAAAGCTCTAAAGCCGTGCCGGAGAGCGACAGAGAATTCTATGCCCTTATTGGGGAGCTTCCGGAGGATTACCGTATGATCTTCCTGTTATATTACGGGGAAGGATTTCATACCGGTGAGATCGCTCAGATTCTGGAACTCAATGAGAATACGGTGAAAAGCAGGCTGAAAAGGGGCAGAGAGAAGTTAAGGCAGGTATTGTGTTATTAGCTATAGATGGTTAAGAAGATGATCGAACAGCAGGGTTGGAGACATACACGAAATGAGACGGAATAGCCGTGTGAATGATAGTTTGAATCAGGAGGTTGCGTAAATGAATAATATATCTGAGAAAAAGATGAGAGAGACGCTGAGTCAGGATATTCAGGTGTCAGATCTGGTAAATCAAAGGCTTCGTGACACTTACAAGATTATTGAAAACGGACAGGAAAGATCAGAGGAGAGATCAGGAAGGAAGAAAGGGTACAGAAAGAATCTGCGTGCGGCGGCGGCAGCGGCGGCGATCATCTGCTGCGGTGTGCCAAGTGTGGTCTATGCATCGGTAAAGACGGGGTTCTTCGACGGGATGTTCGGGAATTCAACTAAGAAATCCACAGGAGTGATTCACAGGGAAATCGATGACGGTAAAGACGGCACGGTCGCGGTAGAGATCCCGTCAAAAGAATTCGTACCGGTGGATGAGGCGAAGGCAGAAGCGTTGATCGGGCAGTGGGTGACGGAAGAACCGGTCATAAAAGAAATAGGGGAACACACCCTGACGATAGAGAGCTTTGCCTATGATAAGAATGGGGCATGGATGTATTTTACCCTGGAAAGAGAGGGCGGTGTGACGGCTCTTAGGGGAGATATGGATACCAATCTCACCAAAGGGGCGGAATTTACAGATGATGCGGATTTTTATTTTCAAGTCAACTGCGGGGAAGAGATCAGCGGATATGATAATATCTATATAGATACGGAAAAGAGCACGGAAGATCGGTTGTATTGTTCGGCATATATTCTATGGTCGCAGGGATTAAATGAGGGGGATATCCCCAGGCTTGAGATCGAGACCTATCCATGCACGCGGGGAGAGTTGTTCGCCATGGATGATACAAAGTATGCAGAGACTCTGGCAAAGGCCCGGACCGAGAGCATAGTGCTGTCAGATAAGGGACAGATTCCGGTTGAAACCATAGATCTGGGAGAGAATGGATATCTGGAGTACTCACCGGTGTCTGTCAGCGTCGATATGTCAAAGGGTATAGGACTGACGGCCGAGGAGGCACAGGACCCCTATTATCTGAAGCATCTGGAGATCCGGTACAAGGACGGAGGCAGTTATGTGATATCTGACGAGGAAAAATGCATTGAGAATAACGGATATGTGCTTGGTACGGATGTGTGGTATAAAGCGGCCTTCAACCGGATCGTGGATACGGGAGAGGTTGCGGAAATTATCGTGAATGATGTGAGCTTTCCGACGGAGTAGGCAGACGGTTAGGTTTTTGCAGATGCGATCAGGGAAACAGGCAGGGGCTGCTGCAGGATTCTGCAGCAGCCCCTAAAAGTGTCGGTATCTTAAAAATCAACCTCTGTTCCATAATATGTACAGGTGAATAATTTCTCCATTGCCGCGGGATCGATGGGTCTGGGATTTGATCCTGTGCAGGCATCGCCGACTGCGAGTTCAGAGATTCTGGCGATTTTTTCTTTAAATTCATTCTCATCGATTCCGAAATCCTTCAGAGTCTTAGGAATATTAAGCTTCACATTGAAATTATCGATCTTTTCGCACAGGCTGTTGATCAGAGCCTTCTCAGAGGTTCCTGCAAGCCCCATCCTGAGTGCGATCTCTGCATAACGCTTTGCAGCTACCGGATCTTTTGCGTTATATTTGATTACATAAGGCAGATAGATCGCATTTGCACATCCGTGCGGAATGTGTCCGGTTGAAAATGCAGCACCTGTCTTATGTGCCATAGAGTGAACAATGCCAAGCAATGCGTTGGAGAATGCCATACCGGCCAGACACTGCGCATAATGCATCTGCTCTCTTGCATCTATGTCACATGCATAAGAAGCCGGCAGATAATCAAGCACCATCTCGATTGCCTGTAATGCAAGCGGGTCTGTAAATGGTCCGTTTAACGTGGATACATAAGCCTCGATTGCATGAGTCAGGGCGTCCATACCTGTGTATGCGACCTGTTTCACCGGAAGCCCCATAACCAGATCAGGATCTACGATCGCAACGTCCGGTGTGATATTGAAATCGGCGAGAGGATACTTCACACCAGTCTGATAGTTCGTAATTACAGAGAACGCCGTTACTTCTGTAGCAGTTCCTGATGTGGACGGAATCGCACAGAATTTTGCTTTCTGCCTGAGTTCCGGAAAATTAAAGGGGATACATAAGTCTTCAAAGGTGGTCTCCGGATATTCATAGAATGCCCACATAGCTTTTGCCGCGTCGATCGGAGAACCGCCGCCCATAGATACGATCCAATCCGGCTGGAATGCCTGCATGGCTTTGGCGCCCTTCATTACGGTCTCTACGGACGGGTCCGGCTCCACGCCCTCGAACAGTTCAACTTCCATGCCGCCTTCTTTCAGGTAATTCACAGCCCTGTCAAGAAATCCCTGACGCTTCATAGAGCCGCCGCCGACAACAAGGATAGCCTTCTTCCCCTTCAGGTTCTTAAGCTCCTCCAAACATCCTTTTCCATGGTAAACGTCTCTTGGTAATGTAAATCTGCTCATTGTTCCTACTCTCCTTTACATATATTGTTAATTCTTTATCAAAATAATACTCCTGTTAAATAATTAACGCAATATCTTTTGTAAATTATATTGTATTTAATTCTGTACAATCTCAGATGGCCGGCAAATAAGCAATTCGGGTATACTCTGTCGAATGGTTTTTGTTGACACCGTGCTTTATGACGATTAAACTGAATCTTATAGGCAAAGATGAGATTTTCAGAGGAACTGTCATAGTCTTGAGTTCATCTGTCACTTTCAGGCAGATTCTATTTTCTAAGAGATCAATTCTAAGAAATGAACCCTAAGTTCAGGGAGATTCCAAGAGATAACAAGAAAAGTGTGAAATATATCCAGTACCGTTGTCTACCAGACTATTTTTTGCTATAGTAGACTTAGAACATGTGGTATTGGTTCCGTTGTTTGTATGGCTGAAAATAATCTTAGTTTTGCCAAGAGTATCTTCTTGAAATTTAATAAACGGAGACAAAGAAAATGCCAGAATCCCTTGTAGAATCAAGGATTCCGGCATTTTTATATTCGATGATTTCTATACCCAAAATGTAATGAATCACTATACTTCATTACAAAGCGCCGATAATTCCCCATTTCCCATATCATTTGTCTGCTTTGACCAGAATTTTGACGGCTGTAAAAACGTCATCTCCCGGTCTGCCATTGTAACTTTATTTGATTTTCATATAAAAAGAAATCTGCCAGAATTTGACTAGAATTTTGACGGCGATAAAATGAAAATCTCTTCGATTTCCCCATTTTTTCTTCAAACAGATAAAAGAAAAATGTATATTTCCCTGATTTTATACATTTTTTAGGTAATTTTTACAGAATTGTCACCAGAAACCATGTTCACAGCTTCCCAAAATGTTGACAAATCCATTTTTGCATGGTAATATAACGTAGATAAACAAAGTTTTGATGTATTTTGAGCATAAAAAAATGTAATGAAGTATAGTGCTTCATTACATTTTGACAAAGATGTTGTGGTGGGAAGCTGTCGATTTTACTTGGGATGGAGAGCTTTTGACATGGGAATTTGATACGGGAAGTAGAAAATAGTCGCCAGCATCAGGAATCGATAACGGAAAGGAGCCGCGAATATGAGAATTAAATTATTTGAACACAATCAGACAGCGTATCAGGCGGCTCTGGATATGATGAAAGGGACTGGAAAAGCAGCAATCGTGCATCCTACAGGTACGGGAAAATCTTTTATTGGATTTAAGCTGTGTGAAGATTTCCCGGATCAGGTGATCTGCTGGCTGTCGCCGTCGGAATATATTTTCCGGACACAGGTGGAGAATCTTGCGGCGAGCGGGGCGTTTGAGGATGAGCATAAGTGTCCTTTGACGAATATCAGATTCTATACGTATGCGAAGCTGATGTCTATGACTGAGGCAGAGTTAGAGGAGATTCAGCCTGATTACATTATATTGGATGAATTCCATCGGTGCGGCGCGAAAGTCTGGGGGCAGGGAGTACAAAACCTGCTGGCCATGTATCCCGATGCACCGGTAATGGGGCTTTCGGCAACGGCAATCCGCTATCTGGATAACCAGAGGGATATGTCCGATGAGTTGTTTGACGGAAATGTTGCTTCGGAGATGACGCTTGGTGAGGCGATCGTGCGGGGAATCCTGAATCCGCCTAAGTATGTGCTGTCTGTCTTCTCTTATGAAAAGGACCTGGAGAAGTACCAGAGACGGGTGCGGGCGGCGAAAAATAAGGCGATCCGTGACGAAGGAGAGAAGCAGCTGGATGCTCTGAGGCGCGCATTGGCTCAGGCGGACGGGTTAGATGAGATCTTCCGTAAGCATATGAAGAACCGTGCGGGAAAATACATTGTTTTCTGTGCGAATTATGAACATATGACGGAAATGATCGGGAAAGCACCGGAATGGTTCGCGAAGGTGGATCAAAATCCGCATATTTATACCGTGTATTCCGACGATCCGACGGCGAGCGAGGCATTCGAGGGATTTAAGACGGATGAGAGTGGGCATCTGAAACTGCTGTACTGCATTGACATGCTCAACGAAGGAGTCCATGTGGAGGATGTAGATGGTGTGGTTCTGCTTCGGCCTACGGTGTCGCCGATCATTTACAAACAACAGATCGGACGGGCATTGTCGGCGAGTAAGAAGACGGACGCGGTTATCTTCGATATCGTGTTGAATATAGAAAACTTGTATAGCATTGGAACGATTGAAGAAGAGATGCAGATTGCCGCGTCTTATTATCATTTCATAGGGCGGGAGGAAGAGATCGTCCATGAACACTTTAAAGTGATCGATGAGGTGCGGGATTGCAGGGCATTATTTGCAAGATTGAATGAGACACTGACGGCTTCCTGGGATCGGATGTATGAATGTGCGAGCCGGTATTATCAAGAGCATGGAGATCTTGAGGTGCCGGTGAGGTATCAGACAGAAGAGGGGTATGGGCTTGGTCAGTGGATTCTTACACAACGCAGGGTCCGAGCCGGTGAGAAATATGGCGTGCTCAGTGAAGAGCGTATTCAAGAATTAAACCGAATCGGTATGGTCTGGGGAAATTACCGGGATCTTGTGTGGGAACGGTATTACAGAGAAGCGAAGAATTATTATGAAGAACATGGAGACCTGAATACGAGCGTCAATACGGTGACGGATTCGGGACTGCGGTTAGGTTCCTGGATCTGCCAGCTTCGGACGTACAAAAAGAGCGGGATACAGCGAGGCTATTTGACAGAGGAACGGGTGAAGGCGCTGGATGAGATTGGGATGATCTGGGATGTGCCGGACTATCTGTGGGAAGAGAATTTCGCGGAATGTCTGCAGTATTACCGAGAACATGGAAACCTTGATATCCCCAATGCGTATTGTTCGCCGAAGGGATTGAAGATCGGCGGATGGCTCCGGCGGCAGCGAATGCTGCGAAGAGGAGATAGTAACGATAAATATGATATTGAAAATGGAAGTGGCAATGGAAAGAGTGTTGGTGCTTGCAATAGTAATGGGAAAGGCAATATTAATGGAGCCACACTTTCCGAGGAGCAGATCGCACGGTTAGATTCCATCGGAATGGTATGGAAGACGAAGCCGGAGCAGCAGTGGGATAAAGGTTATGCGGAGGCGAAAGCATATTATGAAGAGCATGGAAATCTGGATGTACCGGCGGGTTATGTAAGTCCGACGGGCTATAAGCTTGGAAGCTGGATTGCAGACCGGCGGGAGAAAGGAAAAAAGAAGCATTCTCTGGAACGGCAGAAGCAGTTGGATGAGCTTGGAATGGTCTGGGTAAAGCCGGATCCCTGGGAGGTCAGGTATGGGCTTGCAAAAGCATATTATGAGGAGCATGGAAACTTGCGTATCCCGTCGAAGTATCGGGCGGATGGAGTCTGGCTCGCAAAATGGGTCAATGAACAGAAGCAGGTGTTTGCCGGGAAGAGGAAGGGTAAGACACTGCGGGTGGATCAGGTAAGACGGCTTGAAATGATTGGGCTGAAGTTAGGGCAAAATAAGCAGTATAAGAATAATTGGGATTCGGATAATTATAGCCAAGAGAGTCAATGGCAAAAGAAAGAAGATCAGGATGATATGAGAAGGATTGGCTGCGAAAGCTATAAGGAAGCGGTGTAGAGATGGCGGAGAGTTCATGGTACGCTGTGCGGGTTCGAATTGGCGCTGAAGAGAATGTCAGGCTGCGTTGCCTGGAACAGATTTCTTCGGAGATGCTTAAGGGCTGTTATGTATTTCGCTATGAAGAGAAGAGACGTCTCTATGGAGAGTGGATCGTGCAGGAAAAGGTGCTGTTTCCCGGATATGTGTTTTTAGTATCGGGTGGAGTTGATGTCGAGGTAGTGGCCAGAGAACTATGGCGGATCAAAAGTGTTATAGGACTTTTGGAACTAGATGGTGGTTTGGCTCTGCTTGATGATAAAGAAGTGAGTTTTCTGTTGACGATCGGTGGGCACAGACAGACGGTGGAGCTTTCAGAAGGAATTATTGAACGATCGAAGGTTAGAGTACGCTCAGGTCCGCTTGTTGGAAAAGAGAAGTATATCAGGAAGATAGACAGGCATAAGAGAAAAGCATTTCTGGAAATGCCGATCTTCGGCGAGAAGCAGATCATGCAGGTGGGGCTGGAGATTGTAGAGAAGATATAAAAAAATAGATGATGGATGATCAGGATTGCTATTTAGATATCCTTGCAGCAGGGGCACTTGGATATCTGGGAGTATGACATATTCGGCGTCTGAAAATATCTGCGGATGAATTGACTATGATCTGTAGTATGACAGACAGATTACTGTGGCGGCAGAAAATATCTGAGGGCATGGATGGCGAAGCCTACCATCGGGGAAGTGCTTCGCCATTATACTGTCATAACAAGATGTCGGATAAGGAGAGGATTATTTTGTATTATGTGTTGCAAGTAGCTACGGGAACAGAAGACAAAGTAGAAGAACAGGTCAAAGTGATGATAAGAAGTGAATTATATGATTCCTGTTTCCATCCAATGCGGCGGATGAAAAAGAAATTCCGGGGAGAATGGGAAAAAGTTCATGAGAAATTACTTCCAGGATATGTGTTCATAACGAGTGATCATGTTCAGGAGTTATATCAGGAACTTAAGAATGTGCCGGCATTTACAAGAATGTTGGGGAAAGATCGGGAACAGTTTATCCCGCTTTCAGAGTGTGAAGTGAATTGGCTAGAGCGGATGATAGAATCGCCGGATCAGAATATGGAAGTACGGCTTTCACAGGTGTCGGTATCAGAAAATGATGTAGTTACGATTCTATCGGGACCATTGAAAGACATGGAAGGATGTATCAAGAAGATTGACCTGCATCGCAGGATTGCGAAAGTGGAGGTTGATTTCATGAACAGGAAGACAGTGATACATCTTGGGATAGAAATGGTAGAAACTATAGAGAAATAATTTAATAAGTTTACTTTTTTATGCTTCTGATTACATCGGTTAGAGAGCATAGAAAGGATGAATTTCCGAAAGTGTCAAACATATTTATAGGGAAAATAAGAAGAGTGAACCGGATCGTATCATGGGAAGGAGAATTTTGTTGATGGATGGAAACCAGGAAGTCTATGAAATTAATCTGAAAGATCTGATGTTCTATTGTCTGAAGAAGTGGAGATGGATTGTAATATGTATGGTACTCTTTGCGATTGCCGCAGGAGTTTATAAATATCAGGCAACCATTACAGAGAACCAGGAAAAGAAAGAAGAACTATTACAGTGGTCAAGGCAGCCTGCAGTGGGAGAAACTGAGGGAGAGGCCGAGAGTGAACCGATTGTATTCGAGGATCCGATGTCTTCAGCAGTTTCATTTGCCGTGATTGGAATGTTCGGCGGAGCATGTCTGGCATGTCTGCTCTTCTGTCTGCGCTATGTAATGAGCGGGAAATTGCAAAGTGAGAGCGGATTCCAGGAAAAATTTGGTATGCCGTTATTAGGGGTTGTCCGTAAGAAAGATACAAAGAAAAAATTATTTGGATTTATAGATCACTGGATTCAGCGATTAGAGGAAGGACCGTATGCGAAGATTCCAAGGAAAGAACAGATAAAGATTGCAGCTGTGAATGTTCAGGCTGCGATCCATAAAAATTCAGAGAAAACGATAAAGAGAGTTATGTTGGCAGGGACTATTGCAGGGGATGATGTGACAGAGATATGTGAGGAACTTGCGGAAAATATAGGTGAGGTTACATTTTCTCCTTATAGACAGATCGTGTTTCATGCGGCAGCGCTTAAGAAACTGGAATATTATGAAGGGATACTTTTTATCGAGAAGAAAGATGGGGCTTACGAGAGACTTATCAGGCAGGAGAAAGAGTTGGCAGATAGTAGAGGAATAAAAGTGTTGGGGATGGTTTTGTGTTAATGTTTTGACTGCTTAAAACCCTGAGTGATTCAACTTTCGTTTCTTAACTGAAGTTTCTATGTGCACAAGTGAAAACTTTTTGGAGCTTGGGTGAATATATTATTACATTATGGAAAAAGATTGAAAGATATCTTTCATATAGTACAAGATAAGTTGATGATTGGAAGGTATATAGATGTTTAAATACATATCATAAGTAACCATGTACTACCGCAGATTAGCGAAGCATGTAGGATAAAAAAATGAGGACACTATCATGGAAAAACGTACTATTAGTTTAGTCCACTCGATATTTCTGGGCTTGAGATTATAGAAGTTTCAGAAGCATTGAGATCCGGTTGGATCACCACTGGTCCGCGGACGAAAATGTTGGAATGCAGACTTGCGTCTTATATTGAGACAGGGCGTACTGACATTGATTGTACTACTAAAGAAGCAATTGCTAAGTACAGCCAGAAAGTTGTGTGCTTGAACTCCGTAACGGCCGCTGAAGAACTGAACCTTAGAATTCTCAGTGCCCATGAGGGTGATGCGGTGATAACTGTATATTAGGGGCAACCAAGAATAAACTTGATTTTTCAAGGGATTCACGAGTTTAAGCCTTGTCCCGAAATTGAAAATTTCTATGGATTTGGATGATTCGGGTATCCCAAAGAGGTTGAGATATGGCTTCTTGGATACTCTTGGATTGCCCCACAATGAGGAGTAGAAAAATCAATAGGAGGTAAGAGTTGAGTTATGACAAGACTTGAATCCGGAGAAGTAGTTCATGGGTTCAATTGAAGAAGGATTAGATGAGAATCAATTCCAAGCCATTAGCATTGAATGCTTGGGGCATGAATTTGATGTTGGAGATAAAATTATATGCCACACGATAATAATGAAAAAAAAGATCATGGCAGGGAGGACTACCGCAACCCGATGGAAGGGAAAAGAGTTGTCTTTGTTGAAGATAGTAATGACAAAGAAAATGCAGATGGTGCCAGAGGGCACCTTGAAGCTGTAGGCGATAGTTTGTATAAAGCAGGATTCTATGAAAAAGGTATTAAGAGAGCGTTAGATGTTGTGCTTTCAGGATTAGGTCTCATTGTCTTATCTCCGGTATTACTTGGGATCTTGATTGCTATAAAGATTGATGATCCGGGACCGGTACTATTTACACAGAAGAGGATGGGCAAGAATAAGAAGTACTTCAAGCTGCACAAGTTTCGCTCGATGAAGATGTCTACACCGCACGATGTTCCAACCCATATGCTTGATAATCCGAATCAATATATTACTAAGGTGGGCCGCTTCATGCGTCGGACTAGCATCGATGAATTGCCGCAGGTTTGGGACATATTTATAGGAAACATGTCGATTATAGGCCCAAGACCGGCACTATGGAACCAGGATGTTTTGGTGGCTGAAAGAGATAAATACAATGCAAATGATGTTAAGCCAGGACTGACAGGGTGGGCGCAGATCAATGGAAGAGATGAATTAGAGATTTCGGACAAAGCTAAGCTTGACGGTGATTATGTTAAGAAAATCAGCTTTCCATTTGATGTGAAGTGTTTTATAGGAACCATCTTTTCTGTAGCTAAGAGCGATGGTGTTGTTGAGGGCGGTACAGGAGAACTTAAAAAGGAGAAGACCAAATGAAGAAAAGACAGCTTGGAAAAACAAATATTGAGTTGTCTGAACTCGGATATGGTTGCGCAGCTTTATTTGGTAAGAACGTTATCGGAAAACATGGACTTTCAGAAGAAGGCTCACTTCAGATTATTAAGACAGCTATAGAATTTGGCGTAAATTTCTTTGATACTGGCTTTAATTACGGATATGCGGAAGAGCGCTTAGGAAGATGTCTCACTTCCGTTTTCAAAGATGTGGGGATGTCTAGACGGGATATAGTAATAGAGACCAAATGCGGAGAAATCTTGAATGCGGATGGCACATATGGTTCATATAATTGGTCTCCTGATTGGATTAAGAAATCCGTTGAGATTAGTTTAAAGAGATTGAATACCGATTACATAGATTTACTTGCAATGCATGGTGGTAATCCTGAAGATTGTTCTGATGAACTTCTGCATGTTTTTCAGGATTTGAAGTCTCAAGGCATTATTCATGCATACGGAGTAAATTCATTTGATAAACGTTTTCTTGAGTGGATTTTCGAAGAAAAATGCTTTGATTATGTAATGTTGGATTATAACATTTTGCAACAAGATAGAGAAGTTATTATTCAGAGACTTGATGAGACGGGTATTGGAGTCATCGCAGGTATGGCTCTGGGACAATCGTTATTTTCAAAGAAGAAGATAAAGAACAGGAACGATTTGTGGTACTTTCTGCGTGCTTTTGCTCATTTTCGGGAAAACATGATAAAAGGTAGGGATTTTCAATTTCTTACAAAACAAGATGGATATTCAGGAAACCAACTTGCATTGAGGTATGTGTTAGACAATTCACATATAGCGTCAGCTGTTTTCAGTACTATAAGCATAGATCATCTTCTAGATGATTTAAGTGCAGCGGATATTTTAATGCCCGAGAATATTCGAAGGCAGATAAAAGACAGAGCATAAAGGGACGAGGATAGAGGATAATGGTCACAGACATAAACAGTAAGAAGATACTATTCTTCTCGCCGGCATTTTTCAAATATGAAAGCATGATAGCAGATAAGATGCGGGAGATGGGTGCGGAAGTTGATATGTACGATGTCCGTTCCGTCACAGGAGCGTTTCAGCGCGCACTGCTCAAAATTTCTCCGGCAATCTTTAAGAGACGATCACAGAAATACTATGAAGATATTATAGAACAGAATAAAGATAAAGACTATGACTATATTTTGATTGTCAAATGTGACATGACTCCGATTTCAATCCTAGAGAAGTTCAGAATAGTGTATCCACATGCAAAGCTGTGTCTGAGTCTCTGGGACTCTGTGGTGAATATACCGGAGGTCACGAAGAAGTTTCAATACTTTGATACACTGCATTCATTCGATCTTAATGACTGTAAGAAATATTCGGTTCTGAAGTTCCGACCGCTGTTCTTTGGTGATCAGTTCAGGAAGGAAAACCACACCGGTGATTATAAATACGATATCAGTTTCCTTGGTACAATTCATTCAGACCGCTATGCAGTGATTAAGCAGGCTCAAAAGATTGCAGAGGAAAAAGAGCTTAAGTGCTATTGGTTTTTATATCTTCAGAGCAAGTTTATCTATAAGTTTTATAAGCTGACAAAGAAGGAGTTCAAAGGGGTGCCAGAAGATGTCTTCAGTTTCGATAAGATGTCTGCTTCTGAAATATCAGCGATTGTTGATGATACAAGGATTGTATTGGATATCCAGCATCCAAAGCAGACGGGACTGACAATGCGAACTATCGAGATGGTTGGTATGAATAAGAAACTGATAACTACAAATCAGAGTATTAAGGAATATGACTTTTTTTGTGCTAATAATGTGGCTGTAGTTGATAGAAACAATGTAGTGATTCCGAGTGACTTTCTAAACAGTTCCTATAGCAGGCTGCCGGATGAAGTTTATGAGAAATATAGTTTGAAATCATGGATATTAGAAGTTCTGAGTTAAGGAGTTTATCACGATGGGAAATCAATACTCACTATCAGAATATATAAAGAATGTATACAGCTTGATAATGACCAAGCTGACCATGAGGCAGGCAAGGTTTATAAGACGGCCAATTTATATCAGAGGTCGGAAGTCATTATCTGGCTGCAATGGGTTAACAACAGGTCGTTTCTGTCGCTTTGATTTAGAAGGTTCCAAGCCTACATCGTTTATAGGCGATAATTGTGAGATGGGCGATATGACGCATATCGTTGCTCACGAGAAGGTTGAGATAGGAAACAATGTTCTGATTGCGTCCAAATGCTTTATTAGCGATACGAACCATGGTGTATATAAGGGCGACAACCAAGACAGTCCTGAAATGCCACCTAATCAGAGAAAACTCGTGACAAATCCTGTGATAATTGGTAACAATGTTTGGATTGGAGAAAACGTAGTTATTCTAGCTGGAGCTGAAATTGGTGATGGCTGCATTATCGGGGCTAATGCTGTGGTGAGTAAGAAGATTGGTGCTTGTAGTATAGTGGTGGGAAAGGGTCAGGTAATAAAGAGGTATTCAGAAGAAGAAAAAGTGTGGTTGGAGACGAAATGATATGCGAGTATTGCTGATTAACATTCAGATAGGCTCTGGAAGTGCCGGGGCAATTGTCTCAGAGTTATATCATGGTATTATAAGCCATGGAGATGAATGCAAGATTGCATATTCACGTGGGGAGGTTAATGATGTTCCTGAGATAGACACCATAAAAATTGGTAATCGATTAGATGTTCTTACACATGCTACACTGACTAGACTATTAGGAAATACTGCTTCATATTCAAAAATTGCAACAAAACAGTTTCTAAATAAGATAGAAGAGTACAATCCTGATATAGTTCATATTCATGGACTATACGGTTATTATATTAATATGGAGATGCTTTTTGATTACTTAAGCAATAGAAACATTACGGTTGTAACAACTTTACATAGTTGTTGGGATTTTACAGGTCATTGCTGCTATTTTGATTATGCGGGTTGTGATCAATGGAAGAAACAATGCCACAATTGTCCTCAAAAGAAGAGTTATCCTAGAAGCTCGTTTTTAGATAATACAAAGAGGAACATCACAATCAAAGCACAACTGTATCACCAATTAGGGAATGTAACATTAGTATCACCATCTAAATGGATGGATCAATTGGTTTCAGAATCATGTTTAGGTGATCTTAATCATGTAGTTATTAATAATGGGATAGATACAAACAAATTCAGGCATCAAGTTGATGATCATTTCGTAAAGAAACTTGGTTTGGATTATGAATGTCCTACTATACTATCTGTAGCAAGTCTTTGGGATAGGAGAAAAGGACTTGAAGACATATATGAATTAGCCGAGTATTTAAAAAATGAAAGAATTAATATAGTTGCTGTAGGATTATCAGATAAGCAAATGAAGACAAAGCCCAATAATGTTATTGGAATAAAGAGAACAAATAACATTGAACAGTTAGTCACCTTATATTCATTTGCGACAGTTCTTTTTAATCCTACTTATGAGGATAATTATCCTACGGTGAATTTAGAGGCCATTGCATGTGGAACACCTGTGATTACTTACGATACGGGTGGTAGCGCAGAAACAGTAAGAGAATATAGGATGGGGATTGTTATAAATAAGAAGAACTATATTGGTATTAAAACTTATACTGTTAAAGAGTTTGGCTTAAAGAGTTTTAATAAATCTGACTACGTTGTAAATAGACTAGATTCAGCTAGAATGATTGCAGAATACATTGGTTTGTATAACAAATGTCTTTAATGAGAGGAGACAATTAGGTGGTTTTTATTATTTCGGTTGTATTTGCTATACTGATTTATGCACATTTTTATAGATTAACAAAAGACTCTTTAAATCCTTTTGGTATATCTATATCTTTTTATTTGGCGATGTATGGATTGAGTACATTAAATCTAAGTATATATCAAAACGGAATGTTGATTAAGACCCATTTGCTATTGTTAATACCTATGATTTCTATTTTTCTGATAGGCGAGTATTATTGTAGTCGATTTCGGAATACGTTTAGGGAATATGATGAATTACCAGAAATTACAATGAATTATAGGATTTTTATGACAATAATCTGTATAATGTCATTGCTCTGCGTTGCTTATCTTGTTGTTACGAGAGGAATTATGTTGTCATTAGAAATTGGAGTAAATGGAGCACTAAATGATAGGAAAGGAACAATAGGCGAGCAAATGTATGGAGGATCCGGGATAGTTGGTAGATTTGCTCAGTTATTTCCATATACACTTGTCTTTGTAATGTATGATTATATCTTTGATTTATTCGGATCAAAAACAAAGAAAATTCTTGAATTAATATATTGTGCATTGTGCGTTTTGTACAGTCTATTTGTTCTGGCATCTAGAGGAACACTTTTGCTGCCTATAATTGCTGTATTATATCTTTTAAACAAAAAATACCATTTTAAGCCCATAACTTTAGGGATAGTTTTAATCGGAGTAGTAATTGCATTTACATCATATATGACACTAAGAGTTACACCTGGTTCGGAGGTTTTTTCTGGAACTGGAATAACAAATAAAACATTTAACTCAATTTACAACTACTTTGCTCTATCATTTAATAATTTTGATATGTTGGTAAGAAATGGATCCCCTATGACGGGTATCCAATATTCGTTGATTTCATTGAGTAAGATCCTAGGTATATATAATCCATCAAATTTACTGCAATATAAGACCGACTTTTTTAACTCAAGAGTATTTATATACGGGTTTTATCATGATTTAGGGTTGTTTGGTGTCATCCTATGGCCAATTATAATATATGTTCTTATTGGTTGGTTGTACGCTTTTACAAGGAAAAAGCATCCTGAAATGATTCTTCTGCTAGGAATGTATGGTAAAGCTATTTTTGTAATGTCGTTCGGTAATTATTTTTTCCAGAGTTTTTCAGATGAATTTCAATATTACATTTGTATCATTCTTCTTGTTTTGGGATATAAAACAAGGATGATAGTTGCTAGAAAAGTTGTTTTTAAACTTGAAAAAGCGCAAAAGCTTAGAATAAGAGGAATTAGGTAATGAATCAAAAGATTAAGGAACTAGGTAAAAATACTACAATATTTGCAGTTAGTTTATTCTTGTCAAAGTTAGTATCAAGCCTTTTAGTTCCTTTATATACTAGAACCCTAACTACAGAGCAATACGGTATTGCTGATTTGGTAACGACCATCTCGCATTTTATTGTTCCTATATGCTCTTTATCTATACATGAATCAGTATTTCGATTTTGCCTTGATTCAAAAAACGATAAAAATCAGATAATTAGATGTGGAATTATCATATCGTGGGTAGCCTCAATAGTGATGATAATTGTTGGTTTCATGACTCGAATATATGCGCCAATTGCACAATGGTCTGTATATTTGATACTTATTTCTATAATGACAATGAGTAGGAATATTTTGAGCTTATACACTGAAGCAATTGGTAAAGTGATGCTGTTTGGTATTGATAGTATAGTATGCAATTTTGTGTTGGGTGTTGCTAATATTGTACTACTCGCTGGTTTTTCCTTGGAGGTACATGGATACTTTTGTGCGATGATAATCTCCCTAGCTTCATCGATTTTACTGCTTCTACTTAAAACTAGAGTATCGCTACTTCCGCATTTTGAGCAGAGGGATTTGAAAACGATCAAACTAATGCTGAGTTATTCAGCGCCTCTTATCCTAAATTCGATATCTTGGATACTGATGGGAATGATAGATCGTTTGATGCTAACGTCCATGTATTCAAGTGGTGCCAATGGTATATATGCTGTTGCTACGAAAATTCCTACATTATTGACAATTCTAACGAGTGTTTTTACTCAGGCATGGGGGTTATCTCTTGTAAAAGATTATGATTTTGAAAAAGATGAAAGATTTTATAATAATGTATTTGACATCTTTCATCTCATAGCTCTATTGGGAACAAATTGCATATTATTATTTACCAATAACATATTTAAGATGATTATTGGGAATGAGTTTTCAGATTCAGTGCAATATATTGCGGTGTTGATGATAGGGACAGTATTTCTGACATATATAAATTTCTATTCACCTGTATATTCAGCTGCAAAGAAGCCATCTAGAATAGCGATATCTTCATTGGTGGGATTGGTGTTAAACATATTATTAAACGTCGTTTTGATTCCGCAGCATGGAATCATGGGCGCATGCATTGCGACCACAGGGTCATATATTTTAATTTGCATATACAGGATGATCGATTGTAAAAAATATGTATCGCTTGATTTTAGTAAAGCCAAATGGATTACATCAATGATATTAATTATAATTCAATGCGTTTTTGTAACAGTTCACAAGTATGATTTAATTGTATCTATAGCAACGATAATCACAATTTGCATTTTTTATTTTGAACAATTAAAGAGACTATGTACTTTTGTTCTAAATCATATTGGGAAAATGAGTGATAAAAGGAGATAGAAGGCTAATAATATGAAAAAGAAGATAACAATTGTCATAGAGGTGTTTAATCGAGAGATTACTTCTGTGATACTGTTGAAAAAGGAACTGGAAAAAAGAGGATATGATGTCACAATTAAAAGAAAATCCGAGGATTTGTCTTTTAGTGAATGTGATATTCTTGTCGTTCCTAATGGATATAAAACATCTTCATACATCGATTATAGATATCGGTTTAATTGTAAGTCAGGTAAGATCGTAAATTTACAGTGGGAACAATTACATACAAGGTATGAAGAAGAACACAATCTTTGGTTAGCGGACGGAAAAGCAAAAGATTTGATATTCTTGTGTTGGGGAGATAGTAGAGTAGAGCAGTTAAAAAATGTTGGGGTTGAGAAAAAGAAAATTTTTAAAGTAGGCCCGATTCATACAGATACAATGAGAAACTCGTTCCAGAATATGTGGCAATCTAGGGATGAAATTGCAAAAAAGTATGATTTGGATAATAAAAAGCGGTGGATTTTATTTATTTCAAGCATGACGTATGCGCCTGATAATACACCTTATATAAGTGTTCAGAAAGAATTATCTGATTACATGGATTTTGATGAACGTCATATCCTTGAGAAGAAAACGCAGAAGGAGTTAGTGAAATGGTATGACAATTTCTTGAAAGAAAATGAAGACTATGTTGTGATTTATAGACCACATCCAACAGAAATGAAGTCAAATCTGTTGTCAGATATAATAAATGGAAACAATGAGAGATTTAGAGTTATTAATGAGTTGGATTTAAAACAATGGATTAAAGTATCAGACGTTTTAGTTCTTTGGTATACCACCTCTGCTATTGAATGCAGAATGACAGGGAAAAAATGTATTATCGTTCGTCCATACGATATAAAATATGAAGAAGAGCTAATAATGTATGATGGCGCTGACATGGCGAAATCGTATGAGCAGTTTGCTGATAAGGTTGCTAGTGATGTTTATAGTTTTCCAATAAAGCCGGAAATGATTGATTGTTATTATGATATTCAAGATACTCCATCATATATCCGTATTGCTGATGTGATTGAAAAAGCTGACATTGATGATTACTATTACAAAACTGAAAACGGATTTCAGTTTAATAGATTCAAACATCTTATTAGGAAGCATATTCTTATAAAAGTATTGCTTAAGTCTATTTATTGTTTTTTGTTTAGTCGCTTCAAATTTAGAATTAGAAATGCAAAGCTTAGAAATCGGTATTTTATCGATAGTTGGGAAAAGTCTATTGTCGAGAGAAAGAAGACAGAAGAACTCGACAAACAGATAGTAATCGAATGATATTCGCGGAGTTGAGGAAAATATGATGTTTGATTTAGATAGTTTTATTATAAATAATGTAACAAAGCGACCGTATTCTATGTTTTTTCGTGACATAGATAATAACAGAAAACTGCTAGAGGAAATAATTAGTGGTAAGACTGTCCTTGTAATCGGAGGAGCAGGATCTATCGGTTCTTCTTTCATTAAAGCACTCATTCCATTCAAACCAGCATCATTGGTTGTGGTTGATACGAATGAGAATGCGTTGGCGGAATTGACACGAGACTTACGTTCTACTAAAGGTATGTATGTGCCTGCTGATTACGTTACATATCCTATGGACTTTGCTTCTCCTGTGTTTGAGAAGATGTTCAGATCTCATGGGGGATTTGATCTCGTTGGAAACTTCTCTGCGCACAAGCATGTGAGATCTGAGAAGGACATCTACAGCGTCGAAGCTCTATTACAGAACAATGTGCTTCATGCGAAACTTTTGCTCGACCTTCTATCCGAATATCCGCCGGAAGAGTACTTCTGCGTATCCACAGACAAGGCAGCAAATCCTGTGAATATCATGGGTGCCTCGAAACGAATCATGGAGGATGTGATTTTCAGCTATTCAGACAAGTTCCCGGTGAAAACCGCCAGATTTGCAAATGTAGCTTTTTCTAATGGATCACTTCCTGCGGGATTCTTGGCTCGCATTCAGAAGCTTCAACCGTTATCTGCGCCTTCTGATGTCCGCCGTTATTTTGTAAGCCCCGAAGAGTCGGGGCAAATTTGTTTATTATCCTGTATCCTCGGAGAGAACAGAGAGATTTTCTTTCCGAAACTTGAAGAAGCTCAGATGATGACATTTGATGCCATTGGAACTGAACTTCTGAAAGCGCACGGGTATGAAGTGCTGGAGTGCAGTTCTGATGAAGAGGCTATCGATAAGGCTGAAGAACTTAAGAAGGGAAGCAATCTATATCCGGTTCATTATTCTGTTTCTGATACATCTGGCGAAAAGCCGTTTGAAGAGTTTGTGACGGATACAGAGACGGCTGATTACGATAGGTTCTATTCCCTTGGTGTAATCACAGGCAAAGCGATTCCCGATAAGAATAGGGTTGAGAAATTGTTTACTGATCTCAATGCTGAATTTAAGAAGGATGATAGCACTAAGGAAGAAGTGGTATCAATCATGAAGGATTATCTCCCGAACTTTGAGCATATTGAAACTGGAAAAACCTTGGATAGCAAGATGTAAAATTGCCGAGAGGCAGGAAAAAGAAGGTAGACGAAATGGATAAGTTTATTTCACTTTCAATCCCCAACTTTGAGGGAAATGAAGAAAAATATGTTGTTGATGCTATATCTTCGACTTTCGTATCCACTGTAGGTGGATATGTTTCGAGGTTGGAGAAGGATTTAGCATCGTTTCTGAACGTTGATAATGTTGCGGTATGCCAGAGCGGAACTTCGGCACTTCATCTTTCGATGGTTGATGCCGGAGTCAGGCCTGGCGATGTAGTGATTGTTCCTCCGCTTACCTTCATTGCTGCTGTAAATCCAGTGAAGTATCAGTTTTCTACTCCTGTGTTTATTGACTGCGATGACAGTTTCTGCTTGGATCCTATGAAACTTCGCTCTTTTTGCGAAGAGAAATGCGATTGGAATGGAGAAGTACTAAAGTATAAAGGAGCATCTGTGAAGGCTCTTGTGGTTGTTCATGTGTTTGGTAATATGGCGGACATGGAATCAATCATGGACACGGCTGCGAAGTATAACATTAAGGTTATCGAGGATGCAACAGAGGCACTTGGTACAAAATATACAGAAGGAAAGTTTGCAGGTAAATATGCCGGAACCATCGGTGATTATGGATGCTACAGCTTTAACGGTAATAAGATAATCACAACAGGTGGTGGTGGAGCTGTAACGGCAAGAGAATCTGAGACAGTTGACCACATCAGATTTCTTTCCACACAGGCCAAGACGGATCCGCATTACTATATTCATGACGAAATTGGCTATAACTATCGAATGACAAACCTTCAGGCGGCACTCGGTGTTGCACAGACGGAGGAACTTCCTGAGTTTATCAGAAGGAAGCAGAAGAATTATGAACTGTATAAAGCCGAGTTTGAAGGCTTTATGTATGGTAAGCTGATGCCCTTCCGTGATGGAACAGATTCTAATAAGTGGTTCTACAGTATTAAAATCGACCGTGAACATATAAAGGCTACCATGCGCGAGATAATCTCAACTCTGGAGAAAGACCGCATCCAGACTCGCGCGATTTGGGGACTTATCAACGAGCAGAAGCCTTATGAAGGTGAGGAAACGTATAAACTCGAGAAGGCACCATATTATGCAGAAAGAATTCTCAATATTCCTTCAAGCACTCAGATTACTGAAGAAGAGATAAAGTATGTCGCTGATAAGGTTAAGCAACTGTTAGAGGAACTTGCCAATGAATGATTTTCATAATTTTATTGCAAAGGATAACCTTACAGTTTCAGAGGCTATGCAGCAAATCGAAAAGAATACATTTGGCATTCTATTCTTAGTCAATGATGCCGAGGAACTTGTTGGCTGCATAACGGATGGAGATGTCAGACGCTATCTTCTTGCGGGTGGAAAAATGTCAGGCTCTGCGGTGGATGCGGCAAATAAAAATCCGCGTGTAGCTAAGAACATTGATGAAGCTAGACATCTATATCATAAGAAAAATTACATTGTGATTCCCGTGGTTAATAATGTAGGAGTTATTGTTGATTTATATAATGGTGAAGATGGAAGGCAGAATCAGAAAATCAGAAATCCGCTTAATATCCCCGTAGTAATTAATGCAGGTGGTAAAGGGACGAGACTTGATCCATTTACCAGGGTGCTTCCTAAGCCGTTGATCCCAGTAGGCGAGTTACCAATCATTGAACTTATAATGCAAGAATATCAGACATATAGCTGTGATGAGTTTCATGTTATTGTGAATTATAAAAAAGACCTCATGAAGGCATATTTTGCAGACAATGAACGCCATTATAACATTACCTGGTATGATGAAGAGAAACCGTTGGGAACTGGCGGAGGGTTAAGTTTTCTTCGAGGAAAGTTTGACTCAACGTTCTTCTTTGCTAATTGTGATGCTTTGCTCACAGCAAATTACGAGAGCATGCTGAGGTTTCATAAAGAGAATGGAAACTCCATCACAATGATCTGTGCTTATAAGAACATCAACATTCCTTATGGTGTCGTGGAGATGGGTATAAATGGCGTAATTAAAGAAATGAAAGAAAAGCCGCTAATGTCATTTTTGACAAACACTGGAATTTACATCGTTGAGCCGGAAGTCATTGATTTCATCGAAGATGATGAAGCTATCGGATTCCCGGATATTGTGACGCAGGTGAAGGAGAATGGAAAAAGGGTCGCTGTATTCCCGATCAGTGAAAATGACTGGATGGATATGGGACAGTTGTCTGAATTGGAAAAAATGAGGATTAAATTATACGGGGAATAAATTGGAGGGTGAATGTTTGAGTAAGCTGGTATTGATCGGTGGCGGCGGTCACTGTAAATCAGTAATTGATGTTGCTAAGAGAATGAACTGTTTCAATGAAATAGTTATAACAGATCCGAATATAAAACAAGGAACATTTGTTCTTGGATGCACTGTTGCTGGTAAAGACGACTACTTGGAGGAATTGTACCAGCATGGGTTTGAGTATGCGTTTGTCACGGTTGGCAGTGTGAAGATCAATCCTTTTCGCGAAAAGATAGCTGGTAAAGCGTCAGCTCTTGGATATAAATTTCCAATTATTCAAGATCCTTCAGCGGTCGTGTCAGAATCAGCAATAATAGGAAAAGGAACATTTATTGGCAAGAATGTCATTATAAATGCTGATGCTAAGATCGGCAGGCATTGCATTATTAACACAGGTGCAATTATTGAACATGAGTGCGCTGTAGGTGATTATACGCACATTTCTGTTGGTACTACACTCTGTGGAGAGGTCAAGATTGGAAAGAACTGTATGATCGGATCGCAAAGTACTGTGATTCAATGCTTGAATGTCGGTGATAATTGTGTTGTTGGCGCAGGAGCCGTTGTAATTAATAATTTGTTTGACAATTGTACAGTGGTTGGAGTTCCGGCAAGAATAAAATAGTACTCGGAGATACTGGATATGAGTAAAGTGTTAATAATCGCAGAAGCAGGCGTTAATCATAACGGCAGTCTTGATATGGCTAAGAAGTTGGTTGATGTCGCTAAAACCTGCGGTGCTGATATTGTAAAATTTCAAACGGCAAAGTTGGATTCTCTTGTTTCCAAATCTGCTCATATGGCGGATTATCAAAAGAAGAATACAGGTGTTGAAGAAAGTCAAAAGGACATGCTGTCGAAACTGCTTATGAACTTTGAAGATTTTGTGGAGCTCGCAAGGTATTGTAAGGATGTAGGCATTCATTTTTTATCAACACCGTTTGATATCGAGAGCATCAGGTTTTTGAATGACATGCTGGACATATGGAAGGTTCCGTCTGGCGAGATTACTAATTATCCTTACCTTGTTGAAATCGGGAAAACGAAGAAAAAAGTTATCCTTTCAACCGGCATGGCAGAAATGGAAGAAATACGGGCTGCGATAGATGTTCTGGAGGAGAATGGAACAACAGATATCACTATTCTTCACTGTACAACCGAGTATCCAGCACCTATAAAAGATGTCAATCTTAATGTAATGCAGACTATGAGGGATGCCTTCGGTTATTCTGTCGGTTACTCTGATCATACGCAAGGCATTGATGTTGACCTTGCAGCCGTGGCTCTTGGTGCTGCTGTAATAGAAAAACATTTTACGTTGGATCGTAATCTCCCTGGACCAGATCATAAGGCGAGCCTTGAACCTGATGAGCTGAAAGCAATGGTCGATGGAATAAGAAAGATAGAACTTGCACTAGGCTCTAAGGAAAAGAGACCTTCTGATGTGGAATTGAAAAACAGACTGGTGGCAAGGAAGAGCATAGTGGCGAAGAAAGCAATCAAAGTTGGGGAAGAGATAACTGCGGATAATATTACAACTAAGCGTCCAGGATCAGGAATCAACCCTATGCGATGGAACGATGTAATAGGAACGAAAGCTATCAGAGATTTTGAAGAGGATGAGTTAATCGAATTATGAAGAAAATTGCAGTTGTAACCGCAACAAGAGCTGAATATGGGCTTCTGTCTCCTGTGATTAAAGAACTAAGGAAGCAAGAAACTGATGAACTGCGTGTGGAACTGATTGTTACGGGAACGCATCTTAGCGATAAATATGGAAGAACAATAGAAGATATTAAGGATCGTATTGATCATGAGATTGAGATATCAGTTGCATCTGATAATGAATTAGATATCTCCAAAAACCAAGCAGAGGCATTGGTGAAATTCACCGAATTGTTTATTCAGGAGAAATATGGTGCGATTCTTCTTCTTGGTGACCGTTATGAGACGCTTGCTGTTGCCATTGCAGCAGGAAATACACGGACTCCGGTATTTCATCTCTGTGGAGGAGACACCACAGAAGGAGCTCTTGACGAGTGGATTAGACATTCCATCACAAAGATAAGCTATTTGCATTTCGTGACTAATGAGGAGAGCAGGAAGAGGGTAATTCAGCTCGGTGAGGATCCATCTCGTGTATTCAATAACGGTTCAACTAGTATTGACAACATTCTTACAGTTGCTGATATGAGTAAGCCAGAGGCGTTGGAGAGTATTGGATTATCTGATTGTAAGTACGCGCTATGCACCTACCATCCCGTTACGATGGAGGGAGGAAGTGTGGATGAGCAGATTGAAGAATTCTTGAACGCAATAAGAGCATTTCCAGATTTACAGTTCATAGTTACAAAGTCCAATGCAGATCAGGGCGGAGCGAGAATAAATGAACTGCTGGATGGAGCTGAGCTTGGGATTGACAATCTTCATGTCTTCACATCACTTGGAGTAAGACGTTATTTATCCTTGATGAAGTATTCTGAGTTTGTATTGGGAAATTCTTCGAGTGGAATCATAGAAACTCCGGTATTCCGTGTCCCGACCGTTAATATTGGTGATAGGCAGAGGGGAAGATTACATGCTAAAAGCATTATTAACTGCGGTGGAAAGACAGAAGATATAGTAAATGGAGTAAACCAAGCGCTAAGTGAAGAGTTTAAAAAGAAGTGTTCGAAAACAGAGAGCCCCTACGGAGAGGGGAATGCTGCAAGATTGATTTCTAATAAAGTGATTGAGGTTTTACTATCTGATAAAGCGATAGATTTAAAGAAGAAATTCTATGATATGAGGTAAAAGTACATGAAAGTTGTAGTTATTGGTTTAGGATCTATGGGGAAAAGACGTATACGATTAATTAGAGAAATGTATCCGTCGTATGTCGTTTATGGCGTGGATTCTAGAGAGGATCGTCAGAAAGAATCTAAAGACTTATTTGGAATAGATGGTTTTGGAAAAATCACCGCAGTTCCTAATGATGTTGAAAGCGCTTTTGTTTGCACATCTCCTCTTAGTCACGCAGGTATTATTAAGGAATGCCTAGACAGAAAGTGGAATGTATTTACTGAAATAAATCTTGTCCAAGATGGCTATACGGACAATATAGATCTTGCCAAGAAGAATGAATGCAAGTTGTTCCTTTCATCTACCTTCCTGTATAGAGAAGAAACAAAATATATACGTTCAAAGGTTAATTCAGGAAGAAAGTGGAACTATGTATATCATGTAGGTCAATATCTTCCAGATTGGCATCCTTGGGAAAAGATAGGAGATTACTTTATTGGTGATAAAAGGACAAGTGGGTGCAGAGAGATTATGGCTATTGAACTTCCTTGGATTACAAAAACCTTTGGTCCAGTTAGTTCAATTAGTTGTCAGACTGATAAAATGACGGATTTGAATATTGAGTACAATGACAATTTCTGTATGCAAGTTATGCATGAGAACGGTAATAAGGGCTTTTTTGTTGTCGATGTTGTGAGTCCAGTAGCCGTCAGAAAATTTCATGCATATGCAGAAGGAAAGTATATTTCATGGGATGGCACCCCCGATTCTGTGTATGAATTTGATTCGACAAAAAAGGGACTAGTTAAAGTTGATTTGTTGGAAACAGCTGAACATGTCGATGGATATAGTAGCTTTATAGTGGAAAACGCTTACAAGAATGAAATAAAAGCATTCTTTGAAATCGTTGAACAAAACCAGCCATGTGAATACGGGTTTGAGGAGGACAGAACAACACTCGGTTTAATAGATTCGGTCGGAGCATAGAGAGGCGGATAGGAATGGATTACTTAAATACTTGTTAATGATATTTCGTATCTATTGGATCAAATAACTGCCATTAAGAAAGAACAAAGAACATTGGAGGATTATAAAGGTGGGCAAAGGACAAGAATTGTATTTAAAGGCAAAGACACTTATTCCTGGCGGGACACAGTTGTTATCAAAGAGACCAGAGATGTTTCTCCCTGATCAGTGGCCAGCGTACTATTCAAAGGCTAACGGATGCGAAGTGTGGGATTTGGATGGAAATCACTATTATGATTTTGCACAGATGGGTGTTGGAAGCTGTACATTAGGATATAACAATCCAGCTGTTTCGAAGGCTGTTAAGTATGCTATTGACAACGGAGCTATGTGTACACTTAATGCATACGAGGAAGTTGAGCTGGCTGAGAAGCTAGTTGAAATGAATCCGTGGGGAGACATGGTTCGCTTTGCGAGAACAGGCGGAGAGATTAATAATATTGCTATACGTATTGCCAGAGCATATACAGGTAAAAGCAGGGTAGCATTCTGTGGATATCATGGATGGCATGATTGGTATATTTCTGCAAATCTTGCCGATGAATCTAGATTGGATGAACAATTACTACCTGGTTTGAGCTCTGCAGGTGTTCCTCGTGAACTGGTAAATACTTCTCTACCGTTTATGTATAATGATCTTTCTTCATTGGAAGCTCTTGTGGATAAATATGGAGAAACGTTTGCAGCCATAATCATGGAGCCGCAGAGAGGTACTGTGCCGACACAGGAATTCCTGCAAGGTGTTAAAGAGATTGCACATAGAATTGGTGCTATATTGTTGGTTGATGAGGTTACTTCCGGATTTAGAATCAACATAGGTGGTATTCATAGAACCATGAATCTTGAGCCAGACATGGCAATCTACGGAAAGGCTCTGGGTAATGGTCATCCAATTGCAGCTGTTGTAGGCAAAAGGGATATTATGGAAGCCGCACAGACAAGCTTTATTAGTTCAACATTCTGGACAGAACGTGTTGGATTTGCTGCGGCTTTGGCAACAATTAAAGAGATGGAGAGAGTTGATTCTCCTTCGCATCTCATTTGGGCAGGTAAAATTGTAAATAACATTTGGACTAAAGCCGCAGAAGAACACGGCGTAAAGATTCATCTTGGTGGCATTGAGCCACTTACTCATATTAATTTTGATTATGAAAACGCGATTGAAGTTCTTACACTCTATATCCAGCTTATGCTTGAAAAAGGCTTCCTTCTTGGAGCAGCAGTGTACACAACAACTGCTTATACTGAAGATGTTCTCAATAAATTTGAGATTGCCACAAATGAATCTTTTGAAGTGATTGCAGATGCCATAAAAGATGGTAATGTTAATAATCTTTTAAAGGGACCTGTAAAGCACATTGGATTCGCACGATTGGTTTATTAAGGTTTTTTATGGGAAAGCGCTGCTTGTTAATATAGAATGGGTAGCACATCATCCCATTGCTTTGAATATCAGGAGGACAGAATGAATATTCTTTATTTGATAACCGCTAGGGGTGGTTCAAAAGGAGTACCCAGAAAAAATATAAGGGAGATCGCTGGCTTGCCGCTTATTGCGTACAAGATTATTGCAGCGCAAAAGTGTGGATATTCTGGGAGAATAATTGTCTCAACGGACGATGAGGAAATAGCTAATGTAGCAAAAAAATATGGGGCAGAGGTTCCTTTTATGCGCCCCAACTATCTTGCATCGGATACAGCAAGCAGTATGGATGTGGTAGAACATGCAATCGGATGGCTTGATGATAATGATGATAAAAAATATGATTACATTTGCCTTCTTGAGCCTTCTTCACCATTTGCCACTCCACAGGATCTGCACGATGCAATTGAAAGACTTATTGGGGAAAATGCTGATACTCTTTTAGGAATGAAAGAAGTAGAAGTGAGTAAACGTTTTATTTGGGAATTAGATGATAATGGTGGTTTGTCAAAATTCTACGATGCTATATATGGAGATAAAAAGGTTAGAAGACAGGATCAAAACCCTGAATACACGATGAATGGTTGTATGTATATAGCTAAAATGAAATATTTCAGAGAAAACAAGATATTCCACTCTGCAAATTCACTTCCTTATATTATGCCGGTAGAGAAATCTATAGAAATTGATGATATGAACCAATTCAATTATGCAAAGTATTGTGTAGAGAGCGGGATTATTAACATAGATTTATGGAATAATTCTTCTAATCAACCAGCTTTCTGTAATAATAGTCTCGAAGATATAAAGGGGAATTAGTATGTTTGAACATCTCGGTTGCATCGTAAAAGAATCAAGATTATATTTTCTTGCGAGAAATATATACTATGATTACAAAGATATAAATTATAAATTTGACAAACTAATTCGCTCAATTGGGAACAATAAAAAGTATTCAAAGTTAAGCTCTTTGAAGAACAAATATACAGGAGAACGTTGCTTTATTGTAGCTACTGGTCCGAGTCTCACTATATCAGATTTGGAAAAAATAGAGGGGGAATACTCATTTGCATGTAATTCTATCGTTTCAGCATACTCATCAACACAATGGAGACCAACCTTTTATGGTGTTCAGGATGTAGGGGTATTTGAAAAAGTCAAAAATAGTATAAAAACTAATGATTATGATTATATCTTTGTTAGCAGTTTGATAAAAGATAAGAGCATGGATGAGACCGTCGTAAGATACCCATTAAATCTAATGGGGCATACAGTTGCATTATTCAATAATAATATAGAAAAAGTTAAGTATGGTTTTTCCGAGAACTGTGCTTTAGAGGTTACTGATGGATTCTCAATCACGTATTCATTGTTTCAGCTTGCAATTTATATGGGGTTTAGAGAAATATACTTTCTAGGACAGGATTGCAATTATAATAGTAATCCTGAAAAACAGCATTTTATGGGGGATAAGTCAAGTCAAAAGTTTAACCCTCATTGGCAACAAACAGGAAAATTAATTTGCAATGCATTTGAAGCATCTAAAAAATATTGCGAAGATAATGGAATAAAAGTGTTTAATACAACTCGTGGAGGAATGTTTGAAGTATTCCCCCGAGTAGAGTTAGAAGAAGTTATCAGATAATAGTTTGAGAGACAGTAAGGTAAGGGGATTATTCATGAAAACAGTAGCATTAATTCCGATTAAACTCGGATCAAAACGTGTGCCAGGAAAAAATATCAAGCCTTTCTTTGATGGAACGTCTTTGATGTCATTTATTCAGCAGGCTTGTCTCGATGCCGGCAATATAGACGAGGTTTATATCTATTGTTCGGACGATGCAGTCAGGCCTTATGTACTTCCAGGTGTGAAGTATCTGAAACGACCTGAGTATTTAGATGGAGACAATATCAATGCGAATGACTTTATCCGTGAGTTCATGAATAACGTGGATGCTGATATCTATGTCAATGCACATACGACTTCTCCATTTGCAAAACCTTCAACAATTGCTGAGCTTGTGGACAGGGTAGCTTCAGGAGCGTATGACAGTGCATTCTGTGCTGAGTCTTTAAGAACCTTCATGTGGCAGGATGGAAAGCCAATCAACTTTGATCCAGACCATTTTCCGCGCACACAGGATCTTCCGTTGATTTATGGGGAAACGTCTATTGCCTATGTGTTCACCAAAGATAGCTTCTTAAAGCATAATCGTAGACTTGGATCACATCCATATATAAAAGAAGTAGATAAAATCGAAGCGATGGATATTGATTATCCGGAGGACTTTGACATAGCAAACGCTGTATACAAGGAGGTCATTAAGAAAGCATGAGCGTACAAATAACTGATTGCACAATCCGAGATGGTGGATATCTATTAAATAAAAACTCTGATCCAGAATTCGTTAAGGGCATAATGAAGGGGCTGGCAGATGCCGGTATTGACTTTGTGGAGACAGGATTCCTTCAGACGAATGTTACAGGGGATACTCTTGTTTATGCAAACTCGGTAGATGCCAGAAGGTTCTTACCAGAGAATAGAGGACGAACGCAGTTTCTCGGTTTCTGTGATAACAGCAGATATAGCCCTGATAATCTAGATCCTTACGATGGGAATTCCTTCAAGTGGCTGCGCATTTCATTTGCAAAGCATGAGATAGACGCTTCTGTGGAGTTTTGTCGTAGGGCACAGGAGATGGGATATATTGTTCAGTTTAATCCTATGGATGCAATCAGCTATACAGATGAAGAAAGAGCAGAACTTATTGAGAAAGCTAATAAAGTAAAACCGGGTTCCATGTCGATTGTGGACACTTTCGGTGCAATGTATCTTGAGGATCTCAAACATATTTTTAAACAGATGGATGTTTTGCTTGAAAAGGATATAAAGGTTGGTCTCCATAGCCATGACAATCTCGGTTTATCAACTGCTCTTGCTGAAACGATAATCATGCTTGCAAAGGAGTCTGAAAGAGATGTGATTGTAGATGGATCTCTTTTCGGCATGGGACGCGGTGCAGGTAACGCAAGTACTGAACTCTTAGCTTCCTACATCAACGAGTATCACGGAGGAGCCTACAATATCCCTGTACTTCTGGATACTATTCAGATTTATCTTAATCCAATCCGTGAGAGTATCCACTGGGGATATGATCTACCTATGTTTGTCTGTGGAACGGAGCATGCTCATGTAGATAATGTCTACTATCTTGAGAAGAGCACGGATTGTACGGCAAGAGGAATGTATGAGGTGATTAAGACTATGCCGGTGTCTCAGAGAACGAGATATGGTACTGGATATAGCAAAACGGATTTTACAAATTTACAAGCTGCTTATGACAAGTATAAAGAGGGAGGAAGCTAAAAGATGAACTGTGCTGACTATTTAGTTGACTACCTGATAAAAAAAGGTGTGACAGATGTTTTCGGCTTTTCGGGTGGTTATATCGTTCCTTTTATAGATGCACTTTATAAGAGGAAAGATGAAATAAATACTCATGTCTGTTATAACGAGCAAGGTTGCGCCTTTGCGGCAAATGGCTATGCTCGTGTAAACGGTCGGCTTGGCGTTTACTTTACCACATCTGGTCCCGGTGCTGTGAATGCACTTGGCGGTTTGGCTGACGCTTGGTTTGATGGTGTTCCTATCATGGGTATTTGCGGTAATGTGCCCACCAATGAACAGAAAGGATATTCCGGCATTCGTCAGAACGGGTTCCAGGAGATGGACATCGTATCAATGACGAGGAGCATTACAAAGCTTTCTGTAACACCTTCTGATCCGGAAAAATTTCCTGAAATTGTATCTCGCGCTTATAACTTAGCAATGATTGGTAGGAAGGGAGGTGTGGTCATTGATTTTCCGTTTAACATCCAAAAAGCCGATTGTGATTGTAGGTAACGGCTGTCGCGAGGCTGGTGCGGCGGAAGTCATCCATGCCTTTTATGAGAAGACCAAGATTCCTGTCTTGACCACAATGAATGCCGTTGATCTTATACAGGATGAAGATAAGCTTGGTTTCATCGGAGTGTATGGTCATCGTGTGGCCAACATGATTGTGTCTCAGTGTGATTTAGTTATCAGTATCGGAGCTAGACTTGGCCTTCGTCAGATTGGTAATAAGAGAGAGTTCTTTGCACCTAATGCATTTCTCATTCGGGCTGACATCGATCAATATGAATTGAGCCGTAATATAAAAGATGACGAAGAAAAGCATCTCAAAGATGCAAAAGAGTTTTTACTTCAGTTAATGACTGAAGATATACCTGAATACATAGAGTGGAATAGGAAGTGTTTTGAGGCAAAGGAACTGTTAGAACCTTTTGATAAAGACTTGGGAAATATGTGTATTGAGAAGATATCATCTCTTTTGCCCGAGAATCCCATAGTAGCTATCGACATTGGACAAGCACAGTGTTGGTCTGCACAAAGTCTCACATTAAAAGGACGGAAAGGTAGAATTCTCATTGGTGGCAGTTACGGATCCATGGGATGTGGTCTTCCATATGCAATAGGCGCATGCATCTCTGAAGGAAAGAGCAAAGTATTTTGCATCACGGGTGATGGCGGGCTTCAGATGAATATCCAGGAGCTCCAAACCGTTGCAAGCGAAAAGCTTCCCATTAAGATATTTGTAGTGAATAATGAGGCTTTAGGTAAAATTGTTGAGATTCAAGTTGGATCCTATGATCATCGGATGATGATCACGGACGAAAGTAGTGGATATACAGTTCCAGATTTTGAAAAGATTGCAACAGCATATGGCATTAAAGCGAAAACACTTGATGGATTCGAATCTCTTGATGAATACAGAGGATGGTTAGAAGATGATGAACCCTGCCTGATTAATATCATGTTGCCAGAAGCTACAATTCTTCAGCCTAAGATGAACTGGAATGATAGAGAAATGAAGCCATTGCTTAGTGATGAATTGATGGAAAAGGCAAGAACGATATTAGGATAAAGGAGAATGGTCCGTCGCTTGAAGAGGTGATTGGATAGCGGCGGGCTTTCTTTTCTGGAGAGATAGTTATGAGTAAAATCAGGCTTCTGGTAATGGACGTAGATGGCACGTTAACAGATGGAAAAATATATATGGGACAGGAAGGCGAGAGCGTAAAAGTTTTTGATATTAAGGATGGAGCAGGCATTGTTTTGTTACTTCCAAAGTATGATATAGTTCCTGTCATTATCACAGCCAGGAAAAGCCAAATTCTTGAGAACCGTTGCAAAGAACTGAAGATAGAGGAACTTCATCAGGACTGTTTTTATAAGCTAGAAAAACTGAAGGAAATAACAGAGAGATACAAGGTTGGTATGGATTCTGTTGCCTATGCAGGAGATGATCTTCCTGACATTCCCTGTATGGAAGAGATAAAGAAAACTGGCGGTTTAGTGTTGTGTCCGGCTGATGCAATTTCAGAAATAAAAGCATTGGCTGATTATATTTCTGGATACAAGGCTGGTGAAGGAGCAATTAGAGATTGTATTCATTACCTTGGAAAACGGAATCAAGAGAATGATATTGAACAAAGAATCAGAATCGCAATTGATTTAATCATTAGTGGACAGTATGAAGATAAACATCAAGGAGTTCTTCCTGATGGTAGTAGATATTCCATTCAAGAGTATATGACAAAAGAGGAGCCCGCTTGTGTTATTGAAATCCATCGTAGACATATTGATATTCAGTATATGATTGAAGGATGTGAAGAATTTAAGATGTATGGAACATCTTGTCTTACCTCATCAGGTGAATATAATTCAGAAAAAGATGCTGAGTTTTGGACGGGTGGTATCGTATCCAACCAAAGTATTCTAGTTCCTGGTAGTTTAATAGTTGTGAGGAATAATCAACCACATAAGGGAGCAATAGTTCATAAACGGACAGAGAGAGTTAAGAAACTTGTTTGTAAGATTGAAGTGTAGACTTGGTGATAAGAATGTTTTTATCACGGGTGGTTCTGGTTTCATAGGAGCTGAAATCGTCAATCAACTGTATAACCTGGGAGGATGGAATATAACGGTTCTTGATTCCATGACTGAACAGATTTAATAAGCATCTGCCGAGAGCTATACAGTAGATGGTCTTGCATTAAATCTCTCTGACAAAGATCAGAAGTGGCTAAGGATTAAAGATTCATTTAAATTCTAATGACTGAGGTAGAAAGGTAATAGATACATGAAAATATTGGTAACAGGTGCAAATGGATACCTTGGTCAGGGTATCGTGGAACATATTTTAGATTGTGGTAACGAAGTCGTTGCTACAGATTTTAAGATTGACCATATTGATGAGCGGGCGGATAGAAGAGCTGTTGATCTGTTCAGCATTACTGATCCCTATAACTATTTTGGACGGCCAGATGTTCTGCTTCACCTTGCTTGGAGAGATGGCTTCGTCCATTATTCTGATGCCCATATCGAGGATATTCCAAAGCACTATGCTTTCATTAAGAAGTTTGCTGACTCTGATGTTAATACCATTTCGGCCATGGGATCTATGCATGAGATTGGATTCTTTGAGGGAAGTATTAAGGAAAATACGCCGTGTAGTCCGACTACTCCGTATGGGATTGCAAAGAATGGACTTCGTCAGTTGACGGAGATGTTCTGCAAGCAGAAGCAAAAGAACTTCATGTGGCTGCGTGGGTATTATATCGTAGGGAATTCGCAGTACGGATCATCCATTTTCTCAAAGATTACTGCAGCAGAAGCAGAAGGGAAAGAAGAGTTTCCGTTCACGCTTGGGCAAAATCAATTTGATTTCATCGATTACGAGGACTTCTGTGAACAAGTTGCACGGAGCGTGAGTCAGGATGATTTGCTGGGTGTGATAAATATTTGTTCCGGCCATCCGGAGAAACTTGCTGACCGTGTGGAACGGTTCATTAAAGAAAATAACTATAAAATCAAGTTGAAGTACGGAGCTTTCCCAGATCGGCCATATGATTCCAAGGCTGTATGGGGAGACGGAACAAAAATTAGAAAAATAATGAAAGAGGAAAGTGCTCTATGAAATGACGGTGATATACTTGAAGGGAAGGAATATTAGCCGTGGATGTCAACAAAATAATATGAAGTTGTGAAGGGAACCATATGAAACGCCATGCCCTGCGCATCGGGAATAATGAGTATGAGATTTTAAGCAAGTTTTCATGTGCAGTTAGTGATGCGGAGGCTTTTGTAGAGAAACTTGGTCAATTGTAAACGGTAGAAAAATGGCGTTACAGACAAACCAGTATATATATATGATAAGATCGTATAATTACTCACTGAGTAGTTCTTACTGGATCTTTGACAATTACATATTTATGATGCACAGGAAATTCCCGGCTTTGTTGCTGTGGATTTGGGATCACATCCAAATATATATCCAAAGTTTCTGTAGATTTAAGATTGGTTGATACCCGGTTAACTTCTGTAGGGGAAATCTGTTCTCCTTCCAGGATCCTCTTCTTGAATTCCCATTCTTCCTCTTCATATTCCCGGTATTGTGCAGACCATGGCATAAACGCATCCAGTGCTTCCATATTTCGGAAATCTGTCCCTTCCTGTTCTTTTAATACGCCAGGCGGTTATTTCTATTTGTTAAAAACATCTGCGACAAACTCTGACTAGTCAAATCCGAAAGTAAAGTTACACTATCGTATTTGATTAAAGACTTTACATCATAATTACCGATTGATACAATGAAAGTACCAAAGTAAACGGTACTTATGCCCACCTATCCTGTTCAGTAAGTTTGGACAGAGATAGGTGGGCTTTTATCATTTATATAGAGTATCAAGGGGATTAATTCGGTTCATCCCATTGTCTATATCACCTTTTTTTGTTATAGTAAGGCTGTAACGGTATGATTTAGATCGAACGGATCCGGAGTCTTACAAGTAAAAGCAGTACCAGGCAGCAGGAAGGATATAGATAGTATGGAGATGAAAAAGCTTCCGATAGGGATTGAATTTTTTGATCAATTTAAGAGAGATAATTTTTATTACGTAGACAAGACAGGTTTTATTCGTGATCTGATAAACACGAGAGGGAGTGTGAATCTTTTTACAAGGCCCAGGCGGTTTGGGAAGAGCCTGAATATGGATATGTTGAAGTCATTTTTTGAGATTGGGACGGATCCGTCTTTATTTGACGGGTTAGAAATTGCAAAAGAAGACGAGCTTTGTAAACGATATATGGGGAGATATCCGGTCATATCGATCAGCCTGAAGGATGTCGGAGGCATGGATTTTCAGGTGGCGTATGCGATGTTGGGGAGTACAGTCAGTGAAGAGGCAGGACGATTCGGATTTCTTCTTAAGAGTGACAGGCTGACGAAGGCAGATAAGAAAAAGCTAAATCGTTTGATAGAAGAGGATTTTGAAGAAGCGAGTTCTCTTTATAGTAGTTTAAGACTTCTGACACAATTGCTTTTTAAACATTATGGAGTACCCGTAATTGTTCTGGTAGATGAGTATGACGTGCCTCTGGATAAAGCATATCAGAATGGTTATTATCCACAGATGGTAATGCTTATTCGTTCTTTATTCAGCCAGGTGCTGAAGACAAACAAAAATTTGTATTTTGCAGTTATTACGGGATGCTTGAGGATTGCAAAAGAGAGTATTTTTACTGGATTGAATAACTTCAAAGTACGGACGATTTCCGATATCGAGTGTGCAAAGTATTTTGGATTTACTGATTATGAAGTCAGAGAGATATTAAGATATTATGGGGTGGAGGATCGATTGGCGGATGTTAAGGAATGGTATAATGGCTATCATTTTGGCACGGTTGATGTCTATTGCCCATGGGATGTCATCAATCAATGTGATAAGATGAGAGTCAAAAGGGACAGCCCGATGGAGTCTCATTGGGAGAATAGCAGCGGCAATGCAATCGTCAGGGATATCATTGAAGAATCTACAGAAGCCACAAAAGCGGAGATTGAAACACTGATTTCCGGAGAATCTATTGAAAAGCCAGTTATTCCGGAGCTGACATATACGGATTTGGACAGCAGGGACGAGAGTCTTCGTCAAACCTATCTGTGGAGCGTACTTTATTCGACCGGTTATCTTACAGATTTTGGGGAACCTGCAGGCAGGAATCATAAGCTTGTTATTCCTAATAAAGAGGTTCTTCAAATATATCAGGATAAGATTTATTCCTGGTTTGAGTAAGAGTAACAAGCCATACGGAACAATGGCAGAAAAGACATTGGTTGTGTAATTGAAGTAAAATATGCCGAGAATGGGTGTTTTGATCATGCGTGCAACGAAGCGATGGAACAAATTGAAGATGAAGGATATGTGACGGCGCTCAAGAAGAAAGGAATTCAAATCATTCATAAATATGGTATTGCATGTTATAAGAAATGTTGTAAGGTAGTGTGCGGTTCGCTGGTTACCTCTTGAATTAATCATCACAATGAGATAAAATTTCATATAGATAAATATACAAATAGATAAAAATACAAAAGGAAGAATCAAATCATGAATGAACAGCAGGAAGTAAAGGAAATTAATCTAGTAGATCTGATGTTATATTGTCTTGAGAAATGGCGTTTTATCCTTGCCCTTATGCTTATTGCAGGCGTCCTCGCAGGTATTTATAAGTATCAGTCTGTGGTGCGAAGCAACCAGTCTGTCAGGCAGGAGGCATCTTCGAAAGGCGGGGAAGATATGTCAGAGGAAGAGACAGAAGAAGATCCGTTAACGATCAACGAGCGTTCTGTAGAATCCTATGAGCAGATTATTGCGAGATGTAAGAAGGATGTAGCGGCACAGGAGGCTTATCTAAGTGAATCTGTCGTGATGGAGATTGACCCCTTCCATGTGGCAACAGGAACGCTGAGTTATTATGTGGACGGCGGAGAACAGCTCGACAGTTTGGTGGCAGCTTACCGTACATTTGTTGCGGACGGAAGCATGGCGGAGGAATTGCATGCCAAGAATGAGGAGATATCCGTCACGGACCTGAGATATCTGGTTTCATTTAACAGCAGTGAGCGGGAAGCGTACCGGTTGGGAGATTATGAAGTGATGCGCCCCGAGGAGCTTATCATCCAGATCCAGATCAATATGCCGGATGATAAGCTGTGCGGGGAATATCTTGCGCAGGCGGAGAAGGTAATGAAGGATTATTCTGCCAAACTTAAAAAGGACCTGGCGGGGCACGAATTGACCCTGCTGTCATCGGTACAGTCCGAAAAAGCGGATACTAATATACAGAGTTATCAGGCGTCGCTTCGGTCAACTTATGTGGAGGCAGTAAGGAATCTGCAAACCTATCAGACGGAGATGAATACCGTGCTTACGTTGGAGACGGAGGAGACAGGCAGTGCTTCGGGAGGCGCCGGTTCGGCAGCAGTACTGGCTAATCCATTTACGGCGGCTGTAAAATATGCGGTGATCGGCATCGTGCTTGGCGGATTTCTGGCGTGTTTTGTCCTGATGATGATCTATATCATGAGTGGAAGGCTTCGGAACACGAAGACTTTTGCAGGAGAGTATGATATGCCTATGCTGGGATTGGTGCGTGATTCAGACAGGAAAGGAAGGGCATTCGGTTTTATCGATGCATGGATCTTCCGGTTGGAAGAAGGCGCATATGCAAGGCTTGGATGCGAGGATCAGGTGAAGATTGCGGCGGCGAATGTGCAGGCGGCAATCGGCAAGACGGCTGGCGGGGGAGAAGTGAAGAAGATCATGCTTGCCGGTACGCTGGCAAGAGAGGATGTTGCAGGATTGTGTGAGAAACTGACATCTCAGATTCCAGAAGTTTCCTGGTCGGCATATATGCAGATCGTATTCCAGGCGGATGCCATAAAGGAACTTGAAGATTATGACGGAGTGCTGTTTGTGGAGAAAAGAGGGGTATCGGACTCCCGGTTTATTGTGAAGGAGAGGAAGATCGCTGCCGAACACGGAGTTCCTGTGTTAGGAAGCGTTATTTGGTGTTAATTTTGTTTGACTTTTTTGCAGGTGACTTACAGGCTGTAGGAAGGAAGCTGACAGATGGCGAAGATTTTTAATGTAAATGGTGTGTGCATGCCGGCAAAGCATTATATGGTTGATCTGCAAACGAGGCTTGAAGAGATTAAGATGATGGTAGATGCCGGATCATATTTTACGATTCATAAAGCAAGGCAATATGGCAAAACTACTATACTTAGAGCGCTTGCAGATTTTTTAAGGCAGGAATATACGGTTGTCAGCCTGGACTTTCAGAGAATGAGTTCTATGGATTTTGCCGGTGAGCCTGCTTTTGTGCGCGGCCTGGCGCGTGAGATCGGCAGGGTTGTCAGAGATATAGAAGAAGTGCCGGGTGATTTTAAAGCAAAGCTTGGAGAGATTGCAGGCAGCAAGGACAGGGATACCAGGATGGCAGAGCTCTTCGACTGGTTTGGCGAGTGGTGCGCACAGAGCAGAAAACCAGTAGTTCTGATCATAGATGAAGTAGATACCGCGGCAGATACGCAGGCGTTTCTTGATTTTCTTGCACAGCTTAGGGCGGGCTATCTGGACAGAGATATGACCCCGGCTTTTCAGTCTGTGATACTTGCAAGCCTGTATGATATACGGAATATACAGAGAAATATTCGTCCGGATGAAGAGCATAAGGCGAATAGTCCGTGGAATATTGCGGCAGATTTCCTGGTAGATATGAGTTTCTCAGTGCAGGATATTGCCGGGATGCTTAAGGAGTATGAGGCCGGTTATCATACAGGTATGGATATGGAACAGTTGTCGCAGCTTCTCTATGATTATACTTCCGGTTATCCGTATCTTGTATCCAGACTGTGTAAATTTATGGATGAACGTGTGCCGGGGGAAGAAGGATTTCCGGATAGAGGTGCGGCCTGGACGAAAGAGGGATTTTTAGAAGCTTTGAAGATTCTTTTAAATGAAACAAATCCTTTGTATCAATCCCTGAAGAGGAAGCTTATGGATTATCCTGAGTTAAGGGAGATCTGTTATGAGATCCTTTTTGCAGGAAAACCGATCCCATATGTGTCAATGAATGATTATATTGAAGTTGCTGCGATGTTCGGATTTATAAAGAATGTGAATGGAACGGTCGCCATTGCTAACCGGATATTTGAGACGGTATTATATAACTGGTTTTTGTCAGAGGAATATGTGAACAGCAAGATATATGATGCCGGCAGACGTTATTTCATGCTTTTTCTGAAACCGATTATCAATGGTGTGGGAAACTGCTATGTAGAGGCAGAGACACGCGGCCGTGAACGGATGGATCTGGTGATTGATTACCGCGGGGAACAATTTGTCGTTGAGTTAAAGGTGTGGAGAGGCAATGCCTACAATGAACGGGGCGAGATGCAGCTAACAGATTACCTTGATCATTTTCATCTAAAGAAAGGATATATGCTCAGTTTTAATTTTAATAAGAGGAAAAAGATTGGAGTAAGGGAGATTGTACTTGGTGATAAGATTCTCATAGAAGCGATAGTATAACCCGGCATAATGAATCTATGTTTCGCGGACCTTTTTCCTGTCACGTATGTGCAAAAGCTCCGTAAATTACTTGTCTGGAAAATATTATGCGATATGTATGATATTTACTTAACGAATTTCTCGCCAACATACTTGATATTTTTTCACAGATACATTATTATAATAGAAGCATAAATAATGAGGAGGAACGTAAGATGTACAAGATATTGAAAGCCGAAAAACTGGCTGATAAGATTTATCTTATGGACGTAGAAGCTCCGCGTGTAGCCAAGCATTGTGAGCCGGGGCAGTTTGTGATTGTGAAGATGGATGAGAAGGGAGAGAGGATTCCTCTTACCATCTGCGATTACGACAGGGAAGCAGGAACCATCACCATCGTATTCCAGGAGATTGGCGCGTCTACCATGAGGATGGCTAAGATGCAGGCAGGGGATTCTTTCCGTGACTTTATCGGACCTTTAGGGTGTCCGTCTGAGTTTGTCAAAGAAGATCTTGAGAGCCTGAAGAATAAGAAGATGCTCTTCGTAGCCGGCGGCGTCGGTGCGGCTCCGGTTTACCCGCAGGTGAAGTGGCTTAAGGAGCATGGGGTGGATGTGGATGTCATCGTAGGTTCTAAGACCAAGGATATGCTGATTCTTGAAAAAGAGATGGAAGAGGTTGCGGGCAACTACTACCCATGTACAGATGACGGTACATATGGACATGCAGGTATGGTTACAACCAAGATTGAGAAGTTGGTAGAAGAGGGCAACAAGTATGATGTCTGTGTTGCGATCGGACCGATGATCATGATGAAGTTTACCTGCCTCCTTACGAAGAAGCTTGAGATTCCTACGATTGTCAGCATGAATCCGATCATGGTTGACGGAACAGGCATGTGCGGCGCCTGCCGTGTGATCGTGGGCGGCGAAGTGAAGTTTGCATGTGTGGACGGACCGGAGTTTGATGGACACCTTGTAGATTTTGACAATGCGATGAAGAGGCAGCAGATGTATAGAACTGAGGAAGGTCGTGCGATACTGAAGGCACAAGAAGGTGACACCCACCATGGTGGATGCGGCAATTGCGGAGGTGACAACTAATGGCTGATGTATTAAAGAGAGTTCCTGTAAGAGAGCAGGATGCAAAGGAAAGAGCAACAAACTTCGAAGAAGTATGTTATGGATATAATAGGGAAGAGGCGATGGAGGAAGCAACCCGGTGCCTGAACTGTAAGAATGCCAAATGTATCGAGGGATGTCCGGTATCGATTAATATCCCCGGGTTTATTTCCAAGGTAAAAGAAGGCAATATTGAGGAAGCGTACAAAGTGATCGGGGAGTCTTCCGCACTTCCGGCTATCTGCGGCCGTGTATGTCCGCAGGAGTCCCAGTGTGAGTGCAAGTGTATCCGTGGAATCAAGGGTGATCCTGTATCGATCGGTAAGCTTGAGAGGTTCGTTGCGGACTATGCACTTGAGCATGATATTAAGCCGGTAAAAGCCGAGAAGACCAACGGCCATAAGGTGGCAGTGATCGGTTCCGGTCCTTCCGGTCTTACCTGCGCAGGGGACCTTGCGAAGTTAGGCTATGAGGTAACCGTATTTGAAGCGCTTCATGAGCTTGGCGGCGTGCTGGTATATGGAATCCCGGAGTTCCGTCTTCCAAAGCACAAGGTCGTTAAGAAGGAGATCGAAAAGGTAAAAGAATTAGGCGTGAAGTTTGAGACGAATGTTGTGATCGGTAAGTCTACGACAATCGATCAGTTGATGGAAGAGGAAGATTTCGAGGCGGTATTCATCGGCTCCGGAGCGGGACTTCCAATGTTTATGGGAATTCCGGGCGAGACGGCGAACGGAGTATTCTCGGCGAACGAGTACCTGACAAGAAGTAATCTGATGAAGGCATTCGACGATTCCTATGATACTCCGATTGTTGCGGGCAAGAAGGTAGCGGTAGTCGGCGGCGGTAATGTGGCCATGGACGCTGCAAGAACTGCACTTCGTCTCGGCGCGGAAGTACATATCGTGTACCGTCGTAGTGAAGCGGAGCTTCCGGCCAGGGTAGAAGAAGTACATCATGCGAAGGAAGAAGGCGTGATCTTCGATCTTCTGACCAATCCTAAGGAGATTCTCGTGGATGAGAATGGCTGGGTAAAGGGCATGAAAGTAATCAAGATGGAGCTTGGTGAGCCGGATGCGTCTGGCAGAAGACGTCCGGTGGAGATTCCGGGATCTGAATATGAGATCGAACTTGATACGGTGATTATGTCTCTTGGAACTTCTCCGAATCCGTTGATTGCATCTACGACGAAGGGGCTTGAGACCAACAGGAGAAAGTGTATTGTTGCAGAAGAAGAGAACGGACAGACATCAAAGGCTGCCGTATTTGCAGGCGGAGATGCCGTAACAGGCGCCGCAACCGTAATCCTGGCTATGGGAGCAGGTAAGGCAGGAGCGAAAGGTATCCATGAGATGTTAAGTAAAAAATAAAAATTGGGGACGTAGTAAAATTCAATTTTGCTGCGTCCCCAATTGCATTTTGTGGTGTACCTAAATGAAAAATGTCCTGTCCCCCAATGATGTTATTCCCCGACTAATACCATAATGCTTCTTCCGTGAAGAATAATCTGATCGCCATGTAAGGGGCGTGGCTTCTGTTGTTCTTCCCATGTATCCACGGCGATCTCCCAGCACATGGAAGCAGGCAGTGTCGGCAGAGTCACATGGACATCTTCCCAGTAAGCGTTGGAAGCGACGTAGATGACCTGAGGACCGGAACTTTTCTCCTGGCCTGTGAACATGACTCCCACATATCTGTCATAATCGGCAAACTGGCTATGCCATGGAGTAGTGCCGTGGAAGCTTAGATCCGGCATGCCGCAGGCGCCGTTGCTTACGTTGGTACGCAGTACGCGGTGGGATTTGCGGAAATGGATCATGTATTTGAAGAATTCAAACATATCCCGGTTCTTCTCTAACAGGTTCCAATCCAGCCAGGAGGTAACATTGTCCTGACAATAAGCGTTATTATTGCCGAACTGTGTATTGCAAAATTCGTCTCCGGCAAGGAACATAGGAATCCCACGGCTGCACATAAGGATTGCAAAGGCATTGCGTATCATACGTCTTCTGAGAGCCAGGATATCGGGATTGTCGGTATCGCCCTCCGCTCCGCAGTTCCAGCTGTTGTTATCGTTGGAGCCGTCTGTATTGTTCCATCCGTTTTTCTCGTTATGTTTGGTATTATATGAAAACAAATCATACAGTGTAAAACCGTCGTGGCAGGTGATAAAGTTGACGGAAGCATTCTTGCGGGTGCTTGGTTCATAGATATCACGGGAGCCTCCGATTCTTAAGGCGGCTGCCTGAGCCATTCCTTCATTGCCCTTCAGGTATCTTCGCATATCATCCCGGTATCTTCCGTTCCATTCGGCCCATCGGTTCCAGGATGGGAAGGTGCCCACCTGATAGAGACCGTCCGCATCCCATGCTTCCGCAATGAGCTTTACATCTCCAAGAATCGGGTCGAAGGCGAGCGACTGCAGAAGAGGCGGTTTATTCATGGGCGAACCGTCTTCGTTGCGTCCAAGAATGGAAGCCAGGTCGAAACGGAAACCATTGACACGGTATGTATTGACCCAGTAGCGCAGGCAGTCCAGGATCATCTGGCGCACGATGGGGTGATTGCAGTTCAGGGAATTGCCGCATCCGCTGAAATTATAATAGTATCCTTCCGGGGTAAGCAGATAATAGATATTATTGTCGAATCCCTTGAAGGAGAAGAAAGGTCCCTGTTCGTTGCCTTCAGCCGTGTGGTTCAATACCACATCTAAGTAGACCTCAATCCCATGTTGATTGAAGACCTGGATTAAATGCTTCAGTTCGTTTCCTTCCCGGTTGTATTCTTTGCTTGCCGAATAGCTGGTATTAGGGGCAAAAAAGCTTACCGTATTGTACCCCCAGTAGTTATAGAGTTTTTCACCGTCAATTTCCCTGTAATCCTGCATCTCGTCGAATTCGAAGATCGGCATCAGTTCGACAACATTAACTCCAAGCTCCAGGAGGTGCGGAAGCTTTTCCAGAAGCCCGGCAAAGGTTCCGGGATGCTCCACGCCGGAAGATTCATGTTTGGTAAATCCTCTGACATGCACCTCATATATGATCAGGTCTTCGGTGGGCAGAAGCGGGGGCTGCATGCTTCCCCAGTCGAAGTCATCCTTCACGACGCGGGCCTTATAGTGCTGTCCGCGGGGAGTGGAATCGCCCCACTTGCTCTGACCGGTGACGGCTCTGGCGTAAGGGTCCAGAAGGTATTTGTTCTTGTTGAAGATCAGCCCTTTCTCCGGTTCGTATGGACCGTCGACCCGGTAAGCGTACTCGAAATCTTCGATATTCAATTTGAACACGATCATAGAATATACATTTCCGATCCGATAGTGGTCCGGGAAAGGAAGTACAGCGAAGGGTTTTTCCTCGGTTCGGTGAAAGAGCAGCAGTTCGATGGAAGTTGCACCGTGGGAATATACGGTAAAATTAACGCCTCCCGGGATCGCTGTGGCACCGTTGATCTCGTAAAATCCAGGGCGTACTTCGAAGTCGCCGATGATATCCAGAGGTACCATATGGATGGTGTGGGGGAGATTCAGCTTCTCAATCATGCTCTCTGCCTTGGTTTGTGGTTTGGCCTTTGGTGTTGTCAGTATTTCGTTGTGATTCATGTCTTGCCTCCTAATATGAATCAGCATGTTCGAAATGTATTTTATTTGGATTTCAAACATACAGTATATTTTATTTATCGGCAGTTTTTATGAAATTAATTAGGTAAATTTGACATTAGAAAAGGGATGGGGTACACTGGATCAGTAAAGTATCTGAAAATAAAAGGAAGCGGGTAAGATTATGAAGAGAAAGATGCATTTTATAGCCGGTCTGACCATGCTGATGCTGCTTGCATTTGCTGTTGCCGGCTGTTCCGGGCAGAGCAGCGGAAAGGGGCAGAAGACAGAAAGCGATGTCAAAGAGGAAGAAGAAAAGCGCGCAGAGCAGGAAAACCAAAGAGAGCAGGAAGACCAAAGAGAGCGGGAAGACCAAAAGGAGCAGGAAGAGCAGAAGGAACAGGAAGAACCTGGAGCAAAGGAGCCTGCAGGGATGGCTGCGCCTTCTGTGACCGGCGCCCTGCATGTGGAAGGAACAAGGCTTGTGGGAAGCAGCGGGGAGCCGGTTCAGCTTCGCGGGATCAGTACCCATGGCCTGGCCTGGTTTCCGGACTATGTCAACGAGGCGTGTTTTGCACAGCTGCATGACGAGTGGAAGGCCAATGTGATACGGCTTGCCATGTACACGGCAGAGAATGGGGGATATTGTACCGACGGAGACAAGGAATACTTAAAAGGGCTGATCCGTGACGGTGTATCTTACGCCGGGAGGCAGGATATGTATGTGATCATTGACTGGCATATTCTGTCAGATTCCAATCCCAATAGATATCTGAACGAGGCAAAGGAGTTTTGGAAGGAGATATCTGCGGAGTATGCAGATGATGATCATGTGTTGTATGAGATCTGCAATGAGCCGAACGGAGATACCGGATGGAGCGATGTGAAGGCTTATGCGCAGGAAGTAATCCCGGCAATCCGTGCCAACGATAAAGATGCGGTTATTATCGTCGGAACGCCAAACTGGTCTCAGTATGTAGATCAGGCGGCGGCAGACTCTGTTACCGGGTATGAGAATATCATGTACACGCTTCATTTTTATGCCGCGACTCATAAGGAGGATCTGAGAAGTAAGATGGCGGCGGCGATAGACGGCGGTCTGCCGATATTTGTAACGGAATATGGTATCTGTGATGCCAGCGGAAACGGGTCGGTAGACGAAGGCCAGGCAGATCAGTGGGTAGAGCTGATGAATCAGTACGGGGTCAGTTATGTGGCGTGGAATCTGTCGAACAAGGATGAATCTTCCTCTATTCTGTTAAGTTCCTGTGATAAAACAAGCGGGTTTACAGAGGAGGACTTAAGCACATCCGGGAAATGGCTGTATCGTACACTGTCTGCGGGATACTAGCGGGATTATTCCCTTTATTCCATAGGTCAGTCAAGCGCATCAATGATCTCACCGGCCTGGATCGCACGTTGTATGATATGCCAGGTTTCCGGTGAGACCTTTGCAGATACGTCGATTTTAAAGGGCACATTGTCCAGAAACGCATTGGAGAGCTGGAACAGATAGTATCCGTCGGTATCCTGCTCTTTGGCGAGGATGTCTCCGTTGATGCGCATATCATCCGTATTGGTATCCTGGCCGAGGCTCATATCGGTCAGGGTCTCAAGCATAAGACAGAAATGCTCGTCATCCCAGGCGGACAGATACATGCATTTGCACAGACCTTTTGAAAAAAACGGTGAGTCGGTGTAACAGTCCAATAATTCTTTAAAACGTGTCTTGTGCCAGGAATCTTCAAACATATTTTCCGCAGACAGCGCGGCAAAACACTTCTCTTTCCAATTCATAATCGTTCCTCCCTTACGTTGGCATCCGGTACATTGAATAATAAATAATAATAAGTCATATGACCGGGTTACTTACTATTCGGTGTATCGGATGCGATATATAAAATTATAATAAATTAGATAGAAGAACTCAATAGATTTTTGCAAAAGTGAATTCGTTATAATATACTGGCAGGCCGGCGGGCGGCAGCATTCGTTGACTTTCCGGGAAGGGTGTTTTATGATGTATTAGTATTTTATAGAAGGAAAGGAGAAGGGTATGCTGACCATAGGAACACATATGTCTATAGCGAAGGGGATTGCCAGGACTGCCGAAGAGGTGGTGCGGATGGATGCGAACACCATGCAGATATTCAGCAGGAACCCCAGAGGGTCGAATTATAGAGAATATACGGAGAAGGAAGTGGAAAGGTTCCAGGACATCCGAAGAAAACATAAGTTTGGAGCGCTTCTTGCCCATGCGCCGTATACCATGAATCTTGCCAGTGAGAAGGAGCAGGTGTATGAATTTGCATGTACGGTGATCCGGGAGGATGTGGCGAGGATGGATGCGCTGGGAATGGAATATCTGGTCTTTCATCCGGGAAGCCACACGGGAATCGGGGTGGAACGGGGGATCAGTAATATTATCTGCGGCCTTGACCAGGCGATTTCGGGCGAGGAGAAGATTATGGTACTTCTGGAGACGATGTCGGGGAAGGGAACGGAGATCGGCGCGGACTTTGAGCATCTGAAATCGATTCGGGACGGTGTGCTGCATCCGGAGAGGATCGGGATCTGTCTGGATACCTGTCATGTATTTGCGGCAGGGTATGATATTGTGAACGATCTGGAGGGCGTGATAGAAGAATTCGACCGTGTGCTGGGACTTGATCTCTTAAAGGCGGTCCATTTGAATGACAGTATGATGCCCTTTGGCTCTCACAAGGACAGGCATGCAGTGATTGGGGAAGGCGAGATTGGCCTGGAGGCGCTGCTTCGGGTGCTGCAGCATCCAAAGCTTCGGGATCTTCCGTTTTATCTGGAAACTCCGCTTGACGATCAGGGGCACAAAGAGGAGATACGGATGATCCGTGACAGGTTAACGACCGCTTAAGAGGATGGAAGTTGAAGAAGAGAGTTTAAAGAAAGCAGGAAAAGGTGAAAATGGAAATAGAAGAGAAAGGATTATTCCTGGAGGTGATTGCTCATATCCGCACAGATTTTCCGGCAAAGTTTGGAATTCCAAGACAGAGCGGCCTTGCGGATACGAAGGCAGAGATTATATTCGAACAAAAATATCGGAATCCGGACGCTTTTCGGGGAATTGAAGAGTTCTCCCATCTCTGGCTGATCTGGGGATTCTCGGGAATCGACGGAAGGGTTTGGAGTCCGACGGTGAGGCCGCCAAGGCTTGGAGGTAATCGGCGGGTAGGCGTATTTGCAAGCCGGTCGCCCTTTCGTCCGAATCCGGTCGGGCTGTCCAGTGTGGTATTAGAGAGGACAGAGAACCGGGCAGGGGAGGGGATCGTACTGCATGTAAGAGGTGCAGATCTGATGGATCAAACTCCCATCTATGATATCAAGCCCTATCTTCCTTATGTGGACTGCCATATGGATGCGGTGGGAGGGTTTGCAGAGCGCAGGAAGGAATATGGGCTGAAGGTGGAGATTCCGGGCCGTTTTTTGGAGCAGATTCCCGCGGAACACAGAGAGATTCTGGTGCAGATTCTGTCACAGGATCCGAGACCTTCTTATCAGAATGACCCGGACCGGATATACGGGATGGAATATGCCGGAATGGAAGTGAAATTTTGTGTCAGAAAAGGAATACTTAAGGTATGTGGAGTAGAATAATAAGATAAAAATAAATTTTCTCTTGCATTATACCTGGTACGGGTATATAATGAGCTTGTGAGCGAGGTGAAGCCATATGGAAGAAAGAAAAGAATGCTGTCATAAGACAAAGGAGCGTTCCGAGAAGGAATATAAGGACCTGATCAATCGGTTAAGCCGGATTGAAGGACAGGTACGGGGAATCAAGAAGATGGTGGAAAACGACGCCTACTGCCCGGATATCCTGATACAGGTATCGGCGGTGAACGCGGCATTGAACAGTTTTAACAAGGTGCTGCTTGCCAACCATATCCGTACCTGTGTATCCGACGATATCCGCGCGGGGAAGGACGAGACGGTGGATGAACTGGTCGTGACACTGCAGAAGTTGATGAGATAGTACCCCGGTATGGTATTATAAGTTTATTTCGTGACAGATCGTAAGGAGGGATGCAATATGGAACAATATACCGTGACGGGCATGAGCTGCGCGGCGTGCAGCGCCCGTGTGGAGAAGGCCGTCTCCAAAGTAGAGGGGGTGACATCCTGCTCTGTGAGCCTTCTGACGAACTCCATGGGAGTGGAGGGAAGTGCCGATGCATCAAAGATTATTGAAGCGGTAGAAGCGGCAGGATATGGCGCTTTGCCCAGAACTGCAGCTTCCGAAGGAAAGACGGCGGCGGGGTCTGCAGCAGATGAAAGCCTGTTAGCTGATAAGGAGACGCCCGTCTTAAAGCGCAGATTGACGGCCTCTCTTTGTTTTTTGATTCCGCTGATGTACCTTTCCATGGGACATATGATGTGGAACTGGCCTGTGCCGGGCTTTCTTGAGGGAAATCATGTGGCGATGGGGTTATTGCAGCTGCTGTTTACGACGGCGGTCATGATCATTAACCAGAAGTTCTTTATCAGCGGTTTTAAGAGCCTGTGGCACCGCGCGCCGAATATGGATACTCTGGTGGCTCTTGGAGCGGGGGCCTCCTTTGCATACAGCACCTATGCTCTGTTTGCCATGACGGATGCACAGATGCAGATGGATATGGAGAGGGTTATGACCTATATGCACGAATTCTACTTTGAATCGGCGGCCATGATTCTGACCCTTATTACTGTCGGCAAGATGTTAGAGGCACGCTCGAAAGGCAGGACGACGGATGCCCTTAAGAGCCTGATGAAGCTCGCCCCCAAGACTGCGGTCGTAGTGCGGGAGGGCGCAGAGTGGGAGATACCCATCCAGCAGGTGAGAAAAGGCGACGTATTCGTGGTGAGACCGGGGGAGAATATTCCGGTAGACGGGGTTGTCTTAGAGGGCACCAGTGCGGTCAATGAGTCTGCCCTGACCGGGGAGAGTATTCCTGTAGACAAAGAGGCAGGAAGTAATGTTTCGGCGGCTACGCTGAACCAGTCAGGTTTCTTGAGGTGTGAGGCTACCAGGGTAGGGGAGGATACGACACTTTCACAGATCATTCAGATGGTCAGTGATGCGGCGGCTACCAAGGCACCGATCGCAAAGATCGCGGACCGTGTGTCAGGTGTATTCGTCCCGGTGGTGATCGCCGTTGCGGCCGTTACGGTCGCGGTGTGGCTTTTGGCAGGGCAGACCATCGGATTTGCGCTGGCAAGAGGAATCTCTGTGCTGGTGATCAGCTGTCCCTGTGCGCTTGGTCTTGCCACCCCGGTTGCGATCATGGTCGGCAACGGGATGGGTGCGAAGAGCGGGATTATGTTCAAGACGGCGGTCTCTCTCGAAGAGGCCGGCAAGATGCAGATCGTAGCCCTGGATAAGACAGGGACGATCACAAGCGGTGAGCCCAGGGTTACGGATATCGTGTCCGAAGACGGTATTACGGAAGAGGAGCTTCTTCGCATGGCATACGCGCTGGAACAGAAGAGCGAGCATCCGCTGGCAAGGGCGGTTCTTTCTATGGTACAGGAGAAGGGACTTTACCAGAAGGATGAAAGAGAGGCGCAGGGAAGTCCGGAAGTGGCGGATTTTCAGGCGGTACCCGGGAACGGGCTTAAGGGCCGGCTTGGCAGTGATATTTTAACCGGCGGGAATCTGACATTTATCAGTGAACATGCGGCCGTCTCCGGGCGGATGAAGCAGAGAGCGTCAGAGCTGGCCGAAGAGGGCAAGACACCGTTGTTTTTTGCCAGTAACGGACAGCTTGCGGGTATGATTGCGGTTGCGGATGTGATCAAGGAAGACAGCCCCAAGGCGGTGAGAGAGCTTCAGAACATGGGAATCCATGTAGTGATGCTGACCGGTGATAATGAAAGGACTGCCAGGGCTATCGGACGGCAGGCCGGTGTGGATGAGGTGATCGCAGGAGTCCTGCCGGATGGGAAGGAGCAGGTGATCCGGGACTTAAAGGCGAAGGGGAAGACGGCTATGGTCGGCGACGGGATCAACGATGCGCCGGCGCTTACAAGAGCCGATATCGGTATCGCCATCGGCGCCGGCACGGACATTGCCATTGACGCGGCAGATGTCGTCCTGATGAAGAGCCGCTTAAGTGATGTACCGGCGGCGATTCGGCTAAGCCGTGCGACACTTCGCAATATACATGAGAATCTGTTCTGGGCATTTTTCTATAATGTGATAGGAATTCCGCTGGCGGCAGGAGTATGGTATCCGCTGCTTGGATGGAAGCTGAATCCCATGTTCGGTGCGGCAGCCATGAGTTTGTCAAGCTTCTGTGTCGTGACGAACGCATTGAGGCTTAACTGGTTTCGGATGCACGACGCATCACGGGACAGGAAAATAAAAACTGCCAAAGTAATTTCAAATCAAAAGGAGGAGTCAAAGATGACAAAGACAATGAAGATCGAAGGTATGATGTGCGGTCACTGTGAGGCAAGGGTTAAGAAATGTTTAGAGGCGCTTGCAGAAGTAAAAGAAGCGGCAGTGAGCCATGAAGCGGGTACGGCAGTGGTGACGCTTGCCGGGGCAGTATCGGATGACGTGCTGAAAAAGGCAGTAGAAGACCAGGATTATAAAGTCCTGGGAATAGAATAGTTATCATGGAATTTATAATAGCGGCCCTCCGGCATATTGACAGGATGTGCGAGATCACAGATCAGGCGAAACGGCAGCTTAAGGGCCTTGGGATTGATCAGTGGCAGAAAGGTTACCCTGACAGGGAAGTATGGCTTGATGATATACGAAGAGGACGCGCTTATCTCGCCATGGAAGACGGCAGGATCCTGGGCATGTTTGCATTTCAGACAGTCCCGGATCCTTCTTATCATGTGATTGACGGCAGGTGGCAGACAGACGGGGAATACGCTTCCATGCACCGGGTATGTGTGTCTGACGGATGCAAGGGAAGGGGGATAGCCGGCGAGATGTTTGCGTATGGCTTTGAATTGGCGAGGCAGGCGGGATTCCATGCGGTCAGGATCGATACGCATCCGGGGAATATCCCCATGCAGAGGGCACTGAAGAAGGCGGGTTTTTGTGAATGCGGTGAGATCAGGCTGGTCGGCGGATGCGAAGACGGAGATCTCCGCATCGGATTCGAGAAAAAATTAACTTGATGATACTCCAATAAATGGTATATAATAGGTTGAAACATGAATGAGCCTTAGCTTAAGGAGGAGAATATGGCGCTAGCAGATTATACGAAGGCATATAAGCTTGGAAAAAAGAATTATCAGTATCGGATGCTGCATGGTCAACTGCCTACATTGGAAGTATTGGACGATATCATTCCTACGAAGGGGACATTTTCTGAAGTGCCGTTGGGATTGGTTCAGATTCCGATCGACCAGATCGTGGGAACCAAGACCAATGGAAGAAGCAACGCGTTTGCGGCAAATTTTATGCCGATATTAAAGGAAACCTCAGAATTTGCATTAAAGTGGGCGAAGCTTAGTACCAGCCATGAGAAAGAAGGAATCCGTGAGCCGATCAAGGCATACGAATATATGAACAAATTTTACGTGCTGGAGGGGAATAAACGAGTCAGCGTTATGAAATACTACGGAGTAGTATCTGTTCCCGGTGAAGTAACACGAATTGTTCCAAGAAGGACCGAAGATAAAGAGAACAAGATCTATTACGAATTTTTGGATTTCTACGATCTGACGCAGATCAATTATATCTGGTTTTCGGAAGAAGGAAGCTTTAAGAAGCTGATAGAAGCGGTTGGAAAGAAACCGGAAGAAGTCTGGACCGATGATGAGAAGCTTGAATTCAGTTCCATCTACAGAAGGTTTATGGCAGAGTACAACGCAGAAGACAAAGGGAAATTGTCTGTCACGGTTGGGGATGCGTTCCTTGCATTTATCAAGGTGTATGGTTATAAAGAGATCGACCAGATGACTACGAAGGAATTGAAAGAACTGGTTGCGAAGTCATGGGAAGAGTTCTCACTTCTTGAGGAAGATGAGGATGTAGAGCTTAAGATGGATCCGAATACGGAGAAGAAACCGTTGATTAACATGCTTCTGCCTTTTGGCATCTCAAACCTGAAGGTTGCATTCATCTATGAGAAGACACCGGGGTCATCGGCGTGGACATATGCCCATGAACTGGGACGGCTTCATCTGGATCAGACATTCCCGGAAGAAGTGAGCACGGTATATTATGAGAATGTGACGCTTGAGAATGTGGATGAGTGTATCGGCGAAGCGATCGAAGAGGGGTGCAATATTATATTTACAACGACGCCGTCTTTTGTGCAGGCCAGTGTGAAGGCGGCAATCGCGAATCCAAGTGTCAGGATATTGAACTGTTCGGTCAATACTTCCCACAGATACATACGAACTTATTATGCCCGTATGCATGAGGCGAAGTTTTTGATGGGTGCGATCGCCGGGGCGATGGCGGAGAATAGCCGTCTGGCATATATTGCGGATTATCCGATCTACGGATCCATTGCCAATATCAATGCGTTTGCGCTGGGAGCCAAGATGATCAACCCGCGTGCGGAAGTATTTCTGGAGTGGACGGCCAAGAAAGATATTGATGCGATGGAAAGTGTCCTTGAAAAAAAAGTGGACTGTATCTCAGGAAAGGATATGGTGATTCCGGAGGAGGCATCGAGATATTTTGGGATCTATCATCTGGAGGGCGGTACTGCCAGAAATCTTGCCATGCCGCTGTGGCATTGGGGTAAGTTCTATGAGCAGATGATCCGTACGATTATGGACGGTACATGGAAATATGATGACGACCCGTCTTCCAAGAAAGCAATCAATTACTGGTGGGGGATGTCCTCGGGAGTTGTCGATGTCGTGTGTTCTCAGAATCTTCCGATCGGAACGAAGAGACTGGTGGAGCTTCTGAAGGACACGATCAGTACCGGTAAGTTTAATCCGTTCTCCGGAATTCTGTATTCTCAGGAGGGCATCGTGCAGGATGATCCGGGCAAGAGCCTGTCACCGGAAGAGATCGTTACGATGGACTGGCTGGCAGAGAACATTATTGGAAGCATTCCAAAGGAAGAAGAGTTAAATGAACAGTCCAAACCTGTTGTCTCGCAGCAGGGGATTGAGAATAAGAAGGGTTAAAGTTGATCTATGAAGATACTTGCGATTGCGGATGAGGAATCTGCTTATCTATGGGATTATTTTGAAAAAAGTAAGCTGGAGGGAATCGATCTGATCATTTCCTGCGGCGATCTGGATCCAAGATATCTTTCATTTCTGGCAACCTTTACATCCGCGCCGGTCCTGTATGTACATGGGAATCACGATGAGAAATACCTTCAGATTCCTCCGGACGGATGTATCTGTATCGATGACAAAATCTATGTTCATCAGGGAGTGAGGATCCTGGGGCTTGGCGGTTCCATGCGCTACCGTCCCGGGGAGTTCCAGTATACGGAGTGGCAGATGAAGAACCGGGTCAGGAAACTGTGGTTTCAGCTTTTAAGGCGCAGAGGATTTGACATTCTGGTGACGCATGCACCTGCATATCAGCTCAATGACGGGATGGACCTGCCGCATCAGGGCTTTCAGGTCTTCCGGTCATTGCTTGACAGATATAAGCCGAAGTATTTCCTGCACGGGCATGTACACATGTCCTACGGGAGAAGGCATAAACGGTATGATACCTATCAGGATACACAGGTGATCAATGCTTTTGAGAGATGTATTATAGAGTATGAATAAGTTTTTCTATGTCAATCCTTTGGCAGGCGCGCGCAGAGCTCCTGCACGGTCAGGCGGTTTATGGGATGGTGCTTATAAGGCGCGATCTCAAGGAGGGGTTTCAGCACGAATTCCCGGTTATGCATATCCACGTGGGGAATACACAAGTCAGGTTCCTCTATGATCAGGTCATCGTAGAAGATGATGTCCAGATCCAGGGTCCGGGGGCCCCAGCGAAGGACGCGCTTGCGTCCGGCTTCCTGTTCGATTCTGTGAAGTACATCCAGCAATTCTCTCGGAGTCAGCAGAGTGCGAAGCGCAAGACAGCCGTTTAAGAAATCATCCTGGTCGGTAACGCCGTAAGGCTTTGTGACAAGGAAAGAAGATACCTGGGTTACCTTACAGCAGGGAGTATGATCCAAAGCTTCGACGGCTTCTTTCAGGTATCGTTCTTTGTCGCCCATGTTAGAGCCCAGTGCAATATAAGCGGTGTGCCATCCGCGTTCGATCTCTACGGAGACGGTCTCCAGCGGAAGACCCACAGGCGCCCAGGGCTTTTTGATTTCCAGTGTGATCTTTTCAAGGCCAGGAGTGCTTAGAAGCAACGTCTCTGCCAGGCTTTCGGCCGCACGCTCCAGCAGTTTGAAGGTATGTGCGGTCAGAAATTGTTCAATCTTCTGGCTGACTTCTCCGTAATGTATGGAGGCCGTCAGTTCGTCGGTCTTTCCGGCATTTCTTGTATCTGTGTAGAGTGTTGCAGAGACGATGAATTTCTGTCCCAGGACATTTTCTTCAGGAAATACACCGTGATGTGCGAACACTTCAAGATTCTGTATTTTTATCTTATCCATGTTTTTCCTCCATAATCGCTTCCAGCATCTGAATGGCCCTTCGGTTGGCCTTCACGTCGTGAACTCTCACGAAAGAGCAGCCGTTCATCATTCCATAGACCGTGGTTACAAGGGTTCCTTCTTCTCTTTGATCGGCAGGAAGATCGAGTGTGAGCCCGATTACGGATTTGCGGGAGGTTCCAAGGAGAATGGGATACCCAAGTTCCCGCATTTGGCCGATTTCGCGGATGACCGTAAGATTCATCTCGTAAGTTTTCCCAAATCCCACGCCGGGATCCAGGATGATCCGATCCTCAGGTATGGAGGCCTCTCTTGCGATGCGGATGCATTCTCTCATATCCGTCATGAAATCTGCAAGGAAATCCTGATATATGGATTCTGTCCGGTTATGCATCAGGCAGCAGGCCGCATCATAGCGGGAGATGAGGGAAGCCATGCGGTTGTCGTATTTCAGTCCCCAGATGTCGTTGACAAGATCGGCGCCGGCCATAAGAGCAGCTTCGGCCACCGTGCTTTTGTAGGTATCAATGGATATGGGGATATCGAACTCCTGCCTAAGCCTTTCGATGACGGGGGCGGTCCGCTCGATCTCTTCTGCTTCGGTAATCTGTGTGTGGCCGGGCCGCGTGGATTCACCGCCCACGTCCAGGATATCTGCCCCGTCCTTTATCATCTCCCCGGCATGCTTCAGCGCAGCATCCAGATGCTGATATTTACCGCCGTCAGAAAAGGAGTCCGGTGTAACGTTCAGGATCCCCATGATGTAAGTATGTTTCTCTGTGTCAAATTCCTTCTTTCCAATAATCATAAACGAATCTCCATATTCTTTTTTTCATTGCTCCAGTTACATTCTGATTCTGCCGGACAGGCAAAGCATGCCCGGGACATCTTGTCACTTCTATATAGAAGGGATTCTAACGGTCCGGCATGCTCCCTAAGCCTTCGATGGCCCCGGATTGCCATGAGGATCTCTTGCTGCTCCTCTGTTGTAAATGAGATCTCCGGCGGCATATCCGAGAGAATCTGCCGCGCGATCTCTGCGCCTGCGATCTCGTGGGGAATTCCTTCCTCGTATTGCCGGCTCTTACCGATATCATGAAGGAGTGCCGCCGCATAGATCAGATCCCGGCTAAGGCCAAGCGGCGTCTCCAGGTTCAGGATATAGGCGATTCTGGCGACGTCCAGAAGATGATCCATCTGATGCCGGCAGAAGATGCGGTCTTGTTCCAGTTCCAAAAGTCTCTGATAGGAAGAGACATAGAGCGGGTGACGGCGGATGAAGGAGAGCCTTCTTGACAGGAGGCCGTCGGGTGTATGCTTCGGGGCAGATCTGCCGCCGTCTGCTTCCGGGGGATGGGTCAGGTGCATGATTTATGTTCTCCTTGGCAAGTATGGTCAAAAAAATGGTCAGTAAAGTTTCATTGAGAGCGGACCACTGATCAGGAATGCCGAAGCATCCTGAAAAACCTGTCTTCCAGTTCCGGATGGGTCTCAAACACCCCGCGGCGCGCCAGAGTTACGGTCTTGCTTCCGGGTTTTTTGATACCGCGCATGGTCATGCACATGTGCTCGGCTTCTGCCATGACCAGCACTCCTTTCGGCTTAAGATGTGTCATGAGCGCGTCGGCAATCTGCCAGGTAAGCTGTTCCTGAAGCTGTAGTCTTCTGGCATATACTTCAACGGTCCGTGCAAGTTTGCTAAGCCCCGCGACCCTTCCGTCCGGGATATATGCGATATGTACTTTCCCGTAGAAGGGCAGCAGGTGGTGTTCACAGGTAGAATAGAAGGTAATATCCTTCTCAAGCACCATCTCATTGTTATCTGCAGAAAAGGTCCGGCTCAGATGTTCGGCGGCATCTTCATCCATGCCCCCGTAAAGCTCCTCATACATCCGGGCGATACGGTCCGGGGTATCTATGAGTCCTTCCCGGGTAATGTCTTCCCCGATTCCTTCTAATAACAGGCGGATGCCCTGTTTTATTTTATCCTGATCAATCATAGCTCTCATCCTCTCTGGTGCGGCGCCCTGTATTTGTAAAAGGAGCATGTACCGCAGATGCAGAATAATGCCTGGAGTACGCGTTCATCACCTGGCCAAGATAGGAAAGGGAGCCAAACGCGAGAATCAGGTCTGTTTCTTTCGCATCCTTAAGTGCGTGTTCCACTGCGGTGTCTGTGTCCGGTTCTGCCGTGACAGAGGTATCTGTACTACAGTGCAGCTTCATGACATCTGCCAATTCGGATGCCGGCAGGGTACGTACGGTATCCGGGAGATTCACGGTGTGGACAGAAGCGGCCATAGGGCCCATGATATCGGCGATCTTCCCGTACTCTTTGTCACGGAATACTCCCATAATATAGATAAAACGTTTGCCCGGGAAATAAGCCGTAAGAGATTCACGAAGCCTCTCTGCCGCATCTTCATTGTGTGCCCCGTCTATGAGGAAAAGAGGTCTCTGACCAAGGCAGGTCAGGCGTCCGGGCCACACCGTCTTCTTTAAGCCCTGGCGGATCGCGTCTGACGTGATGGAATAGCCAAGTGCCTGGAGGGCGTGTATGGATTCGATTGCGGTGACAGCGTTATCTAACTGATGCCTTCCGGCAAGCGGGCAGCAGACGGAGGACAGTTCCCTGTAGGAGAAGATCTGGCCGTCATAGTCTTCCTTTAGAAGTCTGGCTTCTTTTGGCTCGGCGGTGATAATGGTGCAGCGCTGTTCTCTGGCACGATCCTTCAGAACCTGCATCACCTCCGGGGCCTGCCGTGAGGTGATGACGGTGCAGCCCGGTTTGATGATCCCTGATTTGACAGCGGCAATCTCGGTGAGCGTACTGCCAAGTATCCCTGTATGATCCCGGCTGATAGAAGTGAATACGGCAAGAAGTGTATGCTCTATGATATTGGTGGCGTCTGTGGCACCGCCAAGGCCGCATTCGAGGACAACCAGGTCGCATCTCATTTCTTTAAAATATAAAAAAGCTATCGCCGTCTCTGCTTCGAATACAGTCGGGCTTGCCTCACCGGCTGCTTCCATACGGGCAATAGCTTTCTGAACCATGTTGGTTAATCTGGCAAATATATCTTCAGGTATCTGCTGTCCGTCTACCTGAATCCGTTCCAGATAGGAAACCACTGTCGGCGAGATGTAACGTCCGACTCTGAATCCCGCTTCACTTAATATGGCAGAAGTGTATGCCAGTACAGAGCCTTTTCCGTTTGTTCCGGCTATATGTATGAACTTAAGGTCATCTTGCGGATTCCCAAGTTCGCACAACAGTTTCCGAATCGCACCCAGACCAAGTACACTTCCGTATTTCGACACATTGTCCAAATATACCCTTGCTTCTTTATAGGTCACGTTCTTTGTTTCCTTTCTTCATTTTTATTGATGTTTTAATGGTTTTAATCATATCACTAAAATCGATTCCCGGCAAGGGGAGAAATGTGCACATAAAAAGAGATGTGATGGTAAGAATTTTATAGAAAATTGACATAAAATTTTATAGGAATTAGATATTGACAATGCTATGATATAGCCATAGATGTATCCGGTACTTGATACCGGAATAAGAAAAGGAGGAAAAAAGATGAAGAAAAGAGTTGCAAAGCTTATGGCGCTTTCCATGGCAGTAGCGATGACCGCATCACTGGCAGCATGTGGCGGGGGAGACAGCGGCAGTGGCGGAGACAGCGGCAGCAGCGGCGGAGACGGCGGCAGTGCTTCCGGCGGAGAGAAGGAGATTGTCTATTGGAACATCGGAACAGAGAGTCCGGATAAGGATGTTATTACAAAAGCAGTTGAGAAGTTTAATTCTGAGACTGAATCCGGATACACGGTAACGAGTGTTCCTACCCAGAACGATACATATAAGGAGAAGCTTGTCGTGGCAATGAGCTCAGGCGAATGCCCGGATATGTATTCCTGCTGGTCAGGCGGACCGATGTATGAGTATATTGATTCAGGATTTGGACAGCCGATCGATGATCTGTTCAACGCTTCTGACATCAAGGATAAGTTGATGGAGTCCGCGGTAAGCCAGGCTACTTACAACGATCATATTTATGCGGTTCCTTATCAGAATATTTCCATGTCCGGTATCTTCTATAACAAGGAGATGTTTGACAAGTACAAATTAAAAGAGCCTGAGACTTTGGCAGATTTGGAGAATATCTGTGATACTCTGAAGAAAAATGATATTACACCGTTTGCCCTGGCGAACAGCTCCAAATGGACCGGTTCCATGTACTACATGAATCTTGCTGCACGTTACGGCGGGCTTGAGCCGTTCCAGAAGGCAGTTGCAGGCGAAGGCAAGTTTACAGACGACTGCTTCATCAAAGCAGGCGAGAAGGTTCAGGAGTGGGTAGAAGCGGGATATTTCCCGGATGGCGTGAATTCTCTGAGTGAGGACGACGGCCAGGCAAAACAGCTGATGTATCAGGAGACGGCAGGCATGCTTCTTTGCGGTTCCTGGTATACAGGTACATTTGCTACTGACAGTGCCGAGTTCTATGAGAAGATCGGCTGGTTCCCGTTCCCGGCAATCGAAGATTCTGATGCAGATCCATCCATCATGATCGGTACGGTTGGTGACCAGTTCATCGTATTTAACTGTGAGGGCGAGAAACTTGAGGCAGCTTTCGAGTGTGCAGAAGCACATCTGTCTGATGAAGTAATTGACTTTGAAGTAGAGAACGGAAAGATTCCGCCGGTACAGGGAATCGAAGATAAGCTTACCGATCCTATTACAAAGGAAGTTGTAGAGGCAGCGAACAATGCAACTGAGATTCAGTTATGGTATGATCAGTATCTGCCGCCGGCAGTAGCTACCGCACATCTGGATGGTCTTCAGGAAGTATTCGGCCTGACAAAGACTCCGCAGGAAGCACAGGAAGCTATGCAGAAAGCTATGGATGATTATCTTGCAAATAAGGCAGAGTAGGATTTAATCTATGTAAGAAAGAGCTCTGGCAGCAGGGCTCTTTTTTAAAACCAAAAGAAAATTATTATATGCGGCTATAGTTGGGGAGATAGCGGCTTTTTGGTGATATTATGCAGTGAAAAAGAAGGAGGGATTTAGGAATGGGTGGAAAAGAGATTTCTCTGGAAAAACTCAGACAGAGAGATACCAGAAGAGTTGCGGCATTGTTTTTAGCGCCGGTAGTGATATTGATGGCTATTTATGTCGTTTATCCCATTATAGACACATTTATAACAAGTACGTACCAGTGGAACGGTATTTCGGCAGCGAAAAAGTTTATCGGAATCGGGAACTGGAAGACTCTGATTGCAGATTCAAGTTTCTGGATCGCATTCCGTAATAACCTTGTGATCATGGTGCTGTCAATCTGTATTCAGATTCCGATCGGGCTGGCATTGGCTACATTCCTTGATTTCGGCGGAAAGAAGCTTACGATATTCAAGGTAATCTGGTTCATTCCGCTTCTGATGTCATCTGTGGCAATCGGTTTCTTGTTTACTTATGCACTGGCAACGAACGGGGGCTTAGTAAGTACGATCTCCGGATGGTTTGGCGGGGGCAATGTAGACCTCCTTGGTAATCCAAAGACGGCGCTTCTGACGGTCATCATGGTTATCTGCTGGCAGTTTACACCATTTTATATGGTATATTTTATGGCGGCATTTACGAACATTCCATATGATGTGTTTGAAGCCGCAAGAATTGACGGCGCTACCAGAGGACAGTATTTCTGGAAGATCGCATTCCCGCTTCTGGTTCCGTCTATGAAGAGTGCGGCGATCCTGTCTATGGTAGGTTCTCTGAAATACTTCGATTTGATCTACGTTATGACGGGCGGCGGGCCTGGTACATCGACAGAATTGATGGCTACATATATGTATAAGCAGTCCTTCAGTACCTTTAACATGGGTTATGGTTCTGCGGTAGCCGGAGGAATGTTCATTCTGATTTCTATGGTATCTCTGATCACCATGAAGCTTTTGAACGGAAAAGAGGAGGCATAGCAGTATGGATCAATATAAGAAGAACAAACAAAAAAGTATTATATGCTGGGTAATTGCATTTGCACTGGCAATTTTTTATCTGATTGTTTCATTTATGCCGTTTATTTTCATGGTGCTGAACTCTTTTAAAGAGAAGTTTGAGATGCTGACGAAGGGAGTATTCAACCTTCCGGATTCTTTGAACTTTATCAATTATAAAGAAGTGTTGACTGGGGGATTTGCCAAATATTTTATGAACAGCGTTATCGTACTGACGATCTCTCTGGTATTGCTTCTGTTCATCGCGGCCTGTGCATCTTACCCGCTTGCCAGGTTCAAATTCAAGCTGGCGAACCCGATCTACGCGGCAATCGTGGCTTGTATGTCCATTCCGGTACATATTACATTAATTCCGGTATTTAAGATGTCGAGGTCTACAGGGCTGTATGACAGCATCTGGGCGCTGATTGGGCCGTATATTGCATTTGCAGTGCCGATCTCCGTGTTTATCCTTACGAGCTTTATGAAGGAGATCCCAAGGGAGATTGAAGAATCTGCAGAGATCGACGGATGCGGGAAGATCCAGATGTTTTTCTCCATCATTCTGCCGCTGGCAAAACCAGGTCTTGCGACACTGGCAATTTACAATGGTGTAAATATGTGGAATGAGTTCTCATTTGCTTATACCTTGACACAGTCATCGGAAAATCGTACACTACCACTAGCAATATGGGAGTTCCAGGGACAGTATTCTATGAATACACCTATGATTATGGCAGTACTGACACTGACACTTTTGCCGATGATCATAATGTTCATTATCTTCCAGGATAAGCTGGTCAAAGGTATGACGGCAGGTGCAGTAAAGGGTTAGGAGAATATAAGGGCACCATGCAGGGCATGGCGCTCTTTTTATTCTGATTACACTGTACTGCTGCTACGTTATCTGAATTATGAGGGAAAAGAATTTATGGAGAGATGGAAAGAACGAATCAGCAGATGGAAGTTCGACAGGAAGATGCAGGTACTGATCATTACGTCTATCACATTCACAACACTGCTTGTCCTGATCGTGTCGACAGTGTCTTCTGTCACTTCACTAAAGGCGAAATCAATAGAACTTCTACAGGATAAGAATGCCTCGCTGTCAGAGAACTATCAGAGCATGCTGGAGGAATATAAGACTCTGAGCATTGCCCTGGTCATAGACAGGTCCGTGCAGAGTTATCTGCAGTGTGACAGTAAGCAGACTTTGAGATATGCAATGATAACTGACGAAGTGAACAATGTGCTCTCCAGCAGTCTGAATATGTCTTCGGAGATGAATTTTGTTGCGGTTATCAGTTACCAGATGGAGGATTATCTGTACCGGGGGAAGCTGCCGCTTGCTGCCTCGGAGTTTTACCAGGTGTATGAGCAGGATTTAGAGCGGTGTAAGAGCGGTCAGGACAATACCTTAAAGATCGGTTTTTCTAATGCGTATTTCAGAGGGAGCCAGTATACGGTCAATGTATATTTTCCCGTTTACAGTGTAGAAAGGCTTCTGGAAGAGAGAGGATTATTATGCCTGAATTTCTCTAATCCGATCCTGAATCAGATCGTCAATGAGGGAGATGCCGGGCAGCGGACGGAGATCGTGGATACAGACGGGACGATCATTGCAATGAAGGACACGGGGCAGATTGGTACAAAAGCAGATTATAAAGACAGACTGGCCGGGGAGAGCGGGAATTTCTATCAGAAAGGAAGACTCTATATTTATCAGAAGGTGCCGGGGTGGAATTATTATATCATCAGCAGTATCGAAACCATGGAATTGTACCGGCCCAGTATCCACACCATAAGTATTATGATTGTGATTATGCTTTTGTTGGTATTTTGCAGCTATGTGATCGTAAAAAGGGTGATCAGGAAGGCATATCGGCCCTTGGATCAGGTGGTGCAGAAGATGGATGATGTTGCGGCAGGTTCATTGTCTGTCAGGATCGATGCAGGACATGCGGGAGAAGATTTTGAGAAGCTTACGACCGGTTTCAACTCGATGATGGAGGAGATCGTGCTGCTTATGGAACAAGTCAAGCAGGAACAGCACCAGATGGAACAGATCCGTTTTAATTCCCTGCAGTCTCAGATACAACCGCATTTCCTCTATAATACGCTGGATTGTATCCACTGGCAGGCGGTGGCAGACGGAAACAATGAGATCTCCACTCTGGTGAAGGCGCTTGCCAGGTATTACAGGATCTGTCTGAGCAAGGGACATGATGTGATTCCCCTGGAGATGGAGATTGAGCATGTGCAGAACTATCTGATTATCCAGAATATGAGATATGACCATATCATCGGCAGCGAGATCAGCCTGAATGAGAGATGTAAAGGCGCGATGATTCCCAAACTTACGCTGCAGCCTCTGGTGGAGAATTCCATCTATCACGGCATCAAGGTAAAGCAGGGGAAGGAGGGAAGTATTTCCCTGCGGGCGGTAAGACAGGGGGAGATTGTGAAGCTTACTCTGGCCGATACAGGGACAGGGATGACAGAGGGGCAGATCGAGGAGATGAACCAACATTTATCGGAGTATGACGAGTCTTTTGGATACGGGGTCCGTAATGTCAATAAGAGGATAGAACTTCTCTACGGAAAAGGATACGGGCTTCATTATCTGAAGAATCCGTCCGGAGGCGTTACGGTGGAGATCAGGATTCCTTATGTGACGGAGATCCAGGAGGAAATGGTACAGGGAGCGGTGATTAATGTATAAGGTACTGATAGTAGATGATGAGAAGATGATACGTATGGGTATCAAGAAGGTAATACGGTGGGAGAAGCTTGGCGTTGGACAGGTATTTACGGCAGGCTCGGCAAAAGAAGCTCTGGAGATCTTAGAAGAGCAGGCGCCGGAGATCCTGATCACGGATATCCGTATGTCTGAGATGACGGGTCTGGAATTGATTGAAGAGGCAAAGAAGCTTCTGCCCAGGCTCAGAGTGCTGGTTCTGACAGGGTATGACAGTTTTGAATATGCCAGACAGAGCCTGAGGCTTAAGGTACAGGACTTTTTTTTAAAACCGGTGGATGAGAATGATCTGTCGGAGGCGATCGAGGCGCAGATACATTTTCTGGAGAGGGAGAAGGCGGAAGCAAAGAATTCCCTGCTTGTACAGCGAACCCGCGGCGTAGCGGAGCAGATGCGTCTGGAGAAGGCTATGTGTGATATCATATATCGGAGAGGAGATCCCGGAAAGCTCGTGAAAAATCTGCGAGAATACTATAGCCTGGATCGGTTTTATGGATTCCAGGTCGTACTGATCGTCCCGCAGCTTAAGATGGACAGCTATCCGGCAGAGAAGAATTTCCAGGAGATGTCCATGAAGAATATCTGTATCAGTATCGTAGATGCGGAAGCAGAAGGGCTTACCTTCCTTGACGAAGAAGGGACGATTGTTGTAGTATATTTCCTGGAGGAAGAAGAGGATTCTGCATTAGAGAAAATGAAGGATCTGGCGGATATTCTTCAGGATGAGTTCGACAGCAGGCCTAAGATGGTGATCGGGAGCGTCGCGGAGAGATTCGAGAATCTATATGTGTCCTATCATGATGCGAGACACCTGCTGGACACCGAGAAAGAAGGGCTTAAGGATATCGTACAGCTTCTGGGAGACCAGAATAAAGACCGGATTTTTCAGGATATTTATGCAGAGCTTAAAGAGATCATATGCAGCAATATCAGTAATACGGAGTATGTGTTAAAGGCTTTCCGGACATTTTCCAAAGCGACGGAGTCTTATAATCTGTCCCGGCAGACTGTGCGGAGGCTGTGTTTTGAGCTGGCTTCGGCGATATATTTTGCTTACATAGGCGAGGCGGGGGAGACGGAAACGGGGAAACTGGACGCGCTGTCGAAGAGCCTTCGCTCTGCTACCAGAGAAGAGGCATGTGAAGTGACGGAGATGTTCTTATCCCAGATGCTTGGCAAACAGGAGGAGAATGTCCATGAGATCGTTGCGAAGGCGAAGTATTATATCTCGGAACATTTGACGGAAGATCTGACGGTTTCTAATATTGCCGTGTCGCTCTATATTACGCCCAATTATTTTTCCCGGCTGTTTAAGCGGGTTACGAAAGAAGGGTGTAATGAGTATATCGTAAGAAAAAGAATTGAGAAGGCCAAGTCACTGCTTGATACTACCAGTCTGAAGATCGGTGAGATCGCCATGATGGTGGGCTACAGGGATACCAATTATTTTTCCCTGGCCTTTAAGAAGCATACGGGGAAGTCGCCCACGAAATACCGGGAGGAGATCCAGGGAAAGGAAACGCTGTGAAAGCTGAATACAGCATAATAGAACAAAATAAAGGAGATTATTGGAGATGGGAAATTTTAGAAAAGAAAGAGCGGAAGCGAGAAAGAAGGCAAAAGAGCTGGTTGCAAAGATGACCTTGATGGAGAAAGCGGCACAGCTTAAGTACGATGCGGCTCCGGTGCAGAGGTTTGGAGTTCCGACTTACAACTACTGGAATGAGGCGCTTCATGGGGTGGCGAGAGCAGGAGTCGCTACCATGTTCCCGCAGGCCATCGGGATGGCGGCGGCATTTGATGAAGATGCTATGGAGAAGGTGGGAGATATCATTGCCACCGAGGGAAGGGCAAAGTACAATGAATATTCGAAGCATGACGACAGGGATATCTATAAGGGCCTTACTTTCTGGTCACCGAATGTCAATATTTTCCGCGACCCGCGTTGGGGAAGAGGACATGAGACGTACGGAGAGGACCCGTATCTGACCTCCCGCCTGGGAGTGCGGTTCGTGGAAGGAATCCAGGGAAAGGGGCCGGTGATGAAGGCGGCGGCGTGTGCCAAACATTATGCGGTTCACAGCGGACCGGAGTCGCTCCGTCATGAATTCAACGCCGAGGTAAGCATGAAGGATATGTGGGAGACTTATCTCCCGGCTTTTGAGGCGCTGGTTAAGGAGGCGGACGTGGAGGCTGTCATGGGCGCGTATAACCGGACGAACGGGGAGCCTTGCTGCGGCCATAAGTATCTGATGGAAGAGATCCTGAGAGGAAAATGGGAGTTTGACGGGCATTTTACCTCAGACTGCTGGGCGATCAAAGACTTCCATGAGAATCACCAGGTGACGAAGAATGCCAGAGAATCGGCGGCGCTGGCTCTAAAGAGCGGCTGTGATGTCAACTGCGGCAATACCTACCTTCATCTGATGGCAGCCGTCGAGGAAGGACTTATTACGGAGGAAGATATTACGATTGCGGCAGAGCGGCTTCTTACCACCAGATTCTTGTTGGGATTGTTTGACGGAAGTGAGTATGATGAGATCCCTTATGAGAAGGTAGAGTGTAAGGAGCATGTGGATGCGGCTCTTGACCTGGCGAGAAAGGGAAGCGTTCTGCTTAAGAATGACGGCGTTCTTCCGCTTGACAAGTCGAAGCTTAAGACCATCGGTGTTGTGGGCCCCAATGCAGACAGCAGGTCTGCACTGATTGGTAACTATCACGGAACCTCTTCCCGCTATATCACGGTTCTGGAGGGTATCCAGGATGAAGTCGGCGATGAAGTACGCGTGCTGTACTCCGAAGGATGTCATCTGGAGAAAGACCGGGTAGAGGGGCTGGCATGGAGCCAGGATCGAATCTCGGAAGCTGTCATCACGGCAGAGCACAGTGACGTGGTAGTCATCTGTGTGGGGCTGGATGAGACATTGGAAGGAGAAGAAGGAGACGCGGGGAACAGCGACGCATCCGGAGATAAGAGGGACTTGCATCTCCCCAGAGTGCAGGAAGAGCTGATCGAGAAGGTGACGGCTGTCGGCAAGCCGACCATCGTGATCCTGATGGCGGGAAGTGCTATTGATCTGAATTATGCCGAGGAGCACTGCAACGGGATCCTGATGGCCTGGTATCCGGGTGCGAGGGGCGGCAAAGCAGTGGCAGATATCTTATTCGGAAAGGTATCACCGTCAGGGAAGCTGCCGATCACCTTCTATAAGGGACTTGAGGGCCTGCCGGAATTCACGGATTATTCTATGAAGAACCGGACCTATCGGTATATGAGCCAGGAACCGTTATATCCATTCGGCTATGGTCTCTCTTACGGGGATGTGCAGGTAGAAGAAGCGAAGGTTTCCGGGGCAGTGACGAGGGAATCCGATATTCCGGTTGAGATATCTCTTAAGAACCAGGGACAGATGGATACCGATGAGGTAGTTCAGGTGTATATTAAGGATCTGGATTCAGATCTGGCCGTGCCGAATTACAGCTTATGCGGATTCGAGAGGGTATCCCTGAAGGCGGGGGAGAAGAAGACGGTGGAAGTGACGGTACCGAATACGGCTATGAGCGTGGTGGACGAAGAAGGAGAACGCCATATCGACAGCAGGAACTTTAAGCTGTTCGTGGGATTCTCACAGCCGGATGCAAGAAGCCGGAAGCTTACGGGAAAAGAGCCGGCCGAGATTTCGGTAGTATTGCAATGATCAGAATGTGAGGTATAGAATCGGGAACTGTAAAGAAAGAGATTTGCAGTTTTGGGACAGGAAAAGTCAGGAAAGGAAAAAGAAGGATGGTAAGACAGACAGGAAAAAGGGTTGCTGCATTTATGATGTGCCTGGTACTTCTTTGCGTGACCGGATGCTCCGGGAAGAATGAAGATGGCGGATCTAAGGAGCCGGCTCAGGAAGAGATTCAGAGCAACACCGCAGGGCAGGAGGAGACGGTGGATGAAGATACTGCAGAACAGAGTGAGTTGAAGCAGGCAGTGAAACCGCTGTTTATTTCCAATGGGATCCGCAGTGTTTCTCTTAAGAAGGACGGGGAGGAGTTCCTTCATATATCGAGAGAACCGGCAGGGTATAAGATGAATTTTGACTATTGGGAGGTCTTAAACCCGTATGATGAGAATGTTACCATGAATACGGAGGTCATGTTCGAGATGTTCGAAGAGCTGTGCAGCCTTGCGTTTGATACGCCTGCCCAGATCGAAGAAGGAACCGATACGGGAATCGCGGATTCAGATATGGGATTTACGGTGGAATACGTGGATACAACGGATGATTCCAAGGCGCAGAGTACGGATGACGCAGATACGTCGGCAGAGGTCATCCTTGGAAAAGAAGACGGCAGCGGCGGCCGCTATGCGGTTTGCGCGGGCAGCGAAGAGCAGGTTTACATCCTGCCGGAGGAAGTCCTTCAGATGATTTTTGCCCGTAAACCATTTGACTATATCCTGAAGATTCCGGTGCTGATCTCGGCGGATACGTTGGAGAGTGTTGAGATAACGGCGGGGAAACACAAGTATGAGATCCAAGTGGATGCGGCGGCGGATTCTTACAGGTTCGGTAAGAAAGAGGTCGATAAGGCGGAATTTGCCGCTCTGTATCAGGCAATCTCCGGAGTTATGCTTCATTCTGAGATCGACGGCGAAAGAAGCGATAAAAAGGAAGACCCAGAGCTTACGGTGATCTTTCACCGGAACAGGAAGGATGCGCCCAAGGTACAGGTGTCTTACTATTCTTATGATGAGGAATTTGATTCCGTGGAGGTCGACGGCAAGGAACGATTCCTGGTCAAGAAAGAAGAGGTTGATACGCTGATCGGACAGATAGAAGAGGCGTTTTAGAAGAGAATAAATGCTTTACACCATGCAAAGGAATGTTGAAGACTTTGCAAGAATTCAGTCTTATTTGTCCGTATGTGAAAAAGATTCGGCGGTGTATAAGCTGATCAAGGGACGTTATATCGAGTTAAAAGTGATCTTGACGGCTTTTGGTATTAATTTAACAGAACTGGACGTGATCAAAGAATAATCAAAGAATCAAAAAGGGCTGCGTAAATGTAATAACGTAGTAAAATAAAGGGCTTCCGCTGATAAATCACATCAGCGGAAGCCCTTTATCCAAATGCTATACTAATCCAAATAACATTATGGCAATGTAGATAAATATATTCCTTCCATATTTTCAAGCTTTCTATTAAGCGCCATAAAATAAATACGGTTAGCAACAATATCTGCCGCTCTTATAAGCGTCACTTTATTCGAATCGCAGAACCATAGTTCTATTCCCTTCATCTTTTCAAAAACTGGAGGAAAAAATTTATCATACCTCAAATTATATGTTCCAAGTTTGAATTCCTGTTCCAATCCTTCTCTCAATTCATAACGTCCATTCGTTGCTGTACTATGTTCATCATTATAAATATGTATTGTTTCAATTTCATCGGGATTAATTTTACCCTCTTTGATTAATCTCTGTAAAGCCTTTTTTAATCCAACTTTGTAGGCATAATCAAGATAACGCTGTTTATCCTTCTTACTCGTAAAGATTCTATCTAAAACATTCTTTTGATTTATTACAATCCCAAAACGAATAACCTGATTCAAGGATCGATAGAGTTTACCTTTTTCTTTATTACTCATTTTACAGGCCTTTAATTCTTCGTCATGTGAATATCTGCCATAACGTATTGCTTTTTCAGCTGTAAGATACTTTCTATTATAATTATCTTTCTCTTCTTTGCCTAAAAAGATCAATCCGCCATATACGAATATTTCGTTGTGAACTTTATCAAAAACGCCTGATTCATCAGAGTAAATAAACAAATCCATACTGTACTCCTTAAAATAAAAAACCGCCTTTCGGCGGCCCCGTGACCGGTGCCAAACTATGACACTTAAACGCAAATTCGGTTACACGAGTATACAGCGTATCTCTACCTGCACTTATAGTATATGTCTTTTTTTTTTTTTAGTCAACAGTATATTTTACCAAAAATGAAAAAATGATGGGTTACAGTTCGCTGGCAAGCCAGTGAACTATAACAAAATGATTCAGAGTCAAATATATTTGAAAACGCCACAATTCAAAAGAACTATGGCGTTTTCCTGATTTTATATAATATTTTTATTGATTCTGACACAATTAAGTTAGAACTTACCAGCCTTCGCTGCTTCTTCTACGGCAACGGCAACGGCAACAGTCATACCAACCATCGGGTTGTTGCCTGCACCGATCAGACCCATCATCTCAACGTGAGCCGGTACGGAAGATGATCCTGCAAACTGAGCGTCAGAGTGCATACGTCCCAGTGTATCGGTCATACCGTAGGAAGCCGGCCCTGCAGCCATATTATCCGGGTGAAGGGTACGCCCTGTACCGCCGCCGGATGCTACAGAGAAGTACTTCTTGCCCTGCTCGATACATTCTTTCTTATAGGTACCTGCAACCGGATGCTGGAAACGTGTCGGGTTGGTAGAGTTACCTGTGATCGATACGTCTACGCCTTCCTTGTGCATGATGGCAACGCCTTCGCGCACATCATTGGCACCGTAGCAGTTTACCTTGGAGCGAAGTCCGTCGGAGTAAGCGATTCTCTGAACTTCCTTTAATTCGCCTGTGTAATAGTCATAATCCGTCTCAACATAGGTAAATCCGTTGATTCTGGAGATGATCTTTGCGGCATCTTTGCCAAGTCCGTTTAAGATAACACGAAGAGGTTTCTTACGAACCTTGTTCGCCTTCTCTGCGATACCGATAGCACCCTCTGCAGCGGCAAATGACTCATGTCCTGCAAGGAATGCGAAGCAGTCGGTCTCTTCTTCGAGGAGCATCTTTCCTAAGTTACCGTGTCCGAGGCCAACCTTTCTCTGGTCTGCTACAGAACCCGGAATACAGAATGCCTGCAGACCTTCTCCGATTGCGGCGGCAGCTTCGGCAGCTGTCTTGCATCCCTTCTTGATCGCGATCGCTGCGCCTACCGTGTATGCCCAGCAAGCATTCTCAAAACAAATCGGCTGAATACCTTTAACCTGATTGTATACATCAAGCCCGGCATCCTTCGTGATCTTCTCTGCTTCTTCAATAGAAGCAATACCGTAGCTTCCTAATACTTCATTGATTTTATCAATTCTTCTTTCATATGATTCGAATAAAGCCATTTACTTGTCCTCCTACTCTTTTCTTGGGTCGATAATCTTTGCAGCGTCTGCAACACGTCCATACTGTCCTTTTGCTTTCTCCCAGGCGTCGTTCGGTGTGTCGCCTGCCTTGATAAAGTCAGTGAACTTGCCAAGGCTTACGAACTGATAACCGATGATCTCGTCATGGTCGTCTAATGCAATACCTGTTACATAGCCTTCTGCCATCTCAAGATAACGAGGACCCTTTGCCAATGTTCCATACATAGTACCAACCTGGGAACGAAGTCCCTTGCCGAGATCTTCAAGCCCAGCGCCAATCGGAAGTCCGTCTTCTGAAAATGCACTCTGTGTTCTTCCGTATACGATCTGCAGGAATAATTCTCTCATCGCTGTATTAATCGCATCACAGACAAGATCTGTGTTGAGCGCTTCTAAGATTGTCTTGCCTGGAAGGATCTCAGAAGCCATAGCAGCAGAATGTGTCATTCCTGAACATCCGATTGTCTCTACCAATGCTTCCTGAATAATACCATCTTTTACGTTTAAAGTGAGTTTGCAGGTTCCCTGCTGCGGCGCACACCAGCCAATTCCGTGTGTCAGGCCAGAGATGTCTTTTATCTCTTTCGCCTTTACCCATTTTGCTTCTTCCGGAATCGGAGCTGGTCCGTGATTTGCACCCTGAGCTACAGGACACATCATTTCTACTTCATGTGAATAAATCATTTTAAAACTCCTTTCAACTATGTATGATTTTTCTGTCGTAGGGTTTGTTATTACTTTAACACCATACTTGTTTATATTTTCTCATATAATCTAAAATTCGTCAATTGTCACTTTTTATATTTTCTGATGCATTTCTTCTACAGATTTTACAATTTTAGTATTATAATATTACTGGAGGAACAGAATAAAAAGACTGAGGTTAAGAAAGGATTATAATTATGACAAATGTAGAACGAAGAGATATGGGACTGCCGTACATTTCCGATGAAGAGATCTTTGAAGAACAGAAGAGGGCTAGAAAGCTTACTCAGGCGCTTAATACGGCTGACCGGTCGGATTTTAAAGCGATCGGCGAGATCGTAAAGGAGCTGCTTGGCAAATCGGACGGAGCCTTCATTAATCCGCCTTTTTACTGTGATTACGGCACTCATATAGAAGTGGGGAAGAATTTCTTCGCCAATTATAATTGTACGATCTTGGATGTTGCCAGGGTAGTGATCGGCGATAACTGCCAGATGGCGCCAAATGTGGCGATCTACACAGCGGGTCATCCGCTGCATCCGGATACCCGTAATACGGCTTATGAATACGGCATCGAGGTGACGATAGGGGATAATGTATGGATCGGCGGCAATACGGTAATATGTCCGGGCGTACATATCGGAAGCAATACCGTGATCGGGGCAGGCAGTGTAGTGACAAAAGATATTCCGGAATGGGTCGTTGCTGCAGGGAATCCATGTAAAGTGATCAGACAGATTACAGAGGCGGACAGAAAATTCTATTACAGAGACAGAGAATTTGATGACGAAGCGTGGGAGCATGTGCTTAAGATGTTTCCTTAGTTTTCAGCAGATTTTGTTGCCACCACAAAATGACATTTCCCACCTGCTTACTTGTTTTTTTGTAAAAGATATATAAGATGAGTAATGAAAACAGGAAAGGAGAGGATTTATGAGAAAGCAGAGATTGGGAAAGGTTTCATTATTGATGGTGTTTGTTATCTTGCTGGCGGCATGTTCCGGCAAAGACGCTTCTGTGAAGGATGGCTCCAAAGAGGCTGGGCCGGCAAAAGAAGGAGAGGAAGAGCAGGTAATAAATGAAGGTGCGGCCATCTATGATTCGGGGGAGGGATATATTGCAGAAAAGATTACCCACCCTGATAAGGGCGTGATGGAGGCAGACGGGATTGTCGATTATACCGGGAATGGAACCATGGATGTGAACCTTGAGAATGGAGAAGGAGACCGGGGACAGAATTATTCGTGGGGTTCCATCGGTTACGGCGACTATATGTACATCGGTACCTGTTACGGTGCATGGACGACCACGCTTCAATTCATGAAGGCCAATCTGGGCCACAATTATGATGACGCGGTGATGGAGGAAGCTCTGAATACATATTATCACGGCCATATGTACACCGGGGAAGAGGATGGCGTGGATTCTCTTGGAATTTTATTGAAGCTGAATGTGAAGACAGGAGAGGTGAAGATTCTGATGTCAAAGGAATTGACGGATCAGAATACCATTTTCCGCAATGCAGTCAGATTCAAGGATAAGCTCTATTTTTGCGGGGCGGTGAATACGATTCCCTGTATCTATCAGGTTGATCCCGAGACGGATGAATGTAAACAGGTATACGCCGGTATGACTCTTGATGAGTACATGGAGGCATATCAGAAGGGACTGTCTGTGGGGATCAGAGGAATGTGCGTCTATGAAGACAAGCTGATTGTAAGCAGTATTAATACGGACGGTGCAGTGATCTGTGAATCAGAGGATCCTTCGGATCAAGATTCCTTTAAAGTAATCGCCACGGATGAGGAATTGTTCCATTATCCGGCGTATCATTACAGTGACAGCATTTACGGAGGTTCTATTTTTGATATGACCCAGTTTGGGAAGAGTCTCTATGTATCCATCTGCACCGGGACACCGGAAAATGCATCAGATGAAAACACGATGCAGCCATTTGGAATCGTCCGGGGAGAGCCGGACAAAGACGGGAACTGGAAATGGACCAGTGTGGTGGGAGATCAGGAACGCGACGGCGCGAAATATACTTTTGGTATCGATCCTGAACGCACAAGAAGCGGTGCGGCCAATCTGACAGAATTTGACGGATATCTGTACATAGGCGAATACAATGATGAGGAAATAGCAGTCGAGAGGATGCTGTTTGACAATGATTTTACATTTATGAATCTGAATTTTGAGCAGCCGGTCAATCTGTACCGTATGGATCCGGATGAAAATATTGAGCTGGTAGTGGGCGATAAGGACCAGATGTTTCCAGAGGGAAGCCTGTCGGGGCTTGATTCGGGCTTTGGCAGCAACGAGAACCAGTATGTATGGAAGATGGTAGTCTATGACGAGAAGTTATACGTGGGGACCTATGATGCAAGCAGTTTCCTCCTTCCGCTGGACGAATATATGAATGATGAAGAGACCTCTGAAGAATGGAAGAAAGAGGTAGATGGATATGTGGAAAAGCTATGCGACGATTATCAGGGAGTGCCGGAATCTGCCGGGATCTGCGCCGAATATCTGGATAAAGCGGTCTTTGGATTTGACCTGTATGTGACGGAAGACGGGGTACATTTTACGAAGATCACCGACAATGGTTTTGGGGATCCCTATAATCATGGCTGCCGTGCCTTTGGAGTGACAGACGAGGGATTATTTGTCGGGACGGCGAATCCATTTTACGGGACCCAGGTCTGGAAGCTTGAAGAAAAGTAAAGGATATCATTTCCAATAAGGTCTTTCAAAACCTGTGGTCAGGCTGTGAAAGACCTTTTATTAGTACCTTAGTTTAATGTTGGACAGAGATACATCCGCGATATATCCTTTTGCCTGCAGCATATATTCCATCCCTTTTTTCGCAAGGTCGATGTGGTTCTGGGGTGCAACCATGATCTCCTCGATGGGCAGAAGTCCGTCCGTCAGCGGGATCTCAATATAGGGGAGCATGAACCCGTCTTTTGCACGGAAATATACAACGGTATCTTTTTGCTTTTTGAATACGAATCGGTATTCCTGTTCTTCTGCAAATCCTTCGTGCTTAAAAAACATGGAGTAGACTTCTACGGTTTTTTGAAATTTTCTGCAGGCCTTCTGATAGTTACTGTCTTCCCGGTCTCTGCTTCCGATCTTAAGGACTTCTTCCAGAGGCATATGAAGCAGATTGGGCAGGTAACTGCAGATATTTCTCTGAATCAACTGCTTTTGCCGTCTGGTATTGTAGATCACAAGCCCGTGGTATGCAATCTCGGCGGCTTCTTCGATCCTTGCAATGATCTCGTTGCTTCGAAAGCCGATATTATAACCGGTCTTATTGCCGAATTCCGACCACATGGTAATGCTGTCCCGGCACTTTGAAAAGGAGAGTACAAAATATTCTCTGTTCTTTTCCCTTCTGGCGTATATGGAATCGGCAAGGAACATCTCTTTTAGCGCCGGATTCTTTATATGTTCCCGGCATACATCTTCTATGATTCTCTGGATATAGGAAAATTCATTGGGATCGTTCAAAAAGTCACTCTTTGTTGCCCAGAAACAGTTATGGTTTATGATCCCGTTGATCCCGTTGCTCTTGGTATAGTGATACAGAATACTGCTGTCTTCTGCCTGTTTTAATTTTACCTGTCTGCCAGACATGTGCACATCCCTCCGTTTAATAAGTGATCTCCTGAAGATAGAGGCCTTTGGGGTCGCAGGGAGCACTCGCCTCCATGGTACCGTCCAGTATATCATCGATATCTTCCTTGGGACGTGTATAAAAGCCGATGTCCAGGAGAGTTCCTATGATGAGACGGGCCATGTTGTGGAGAAAATCATCCGCATGGATGAGAATCTGCATCTCCTGGGATGCGCTGTAGATCTCGACCTTATAGATCTGTCTTACAGTGGACTTACTCTTCTTTGCCGAAGAGAAGTTCTTGAAATCATGGGTTCCGGTCAGGAGGATGCCGGCTTGCTGCATCAGCTGGATGTCAGGGGTCTTAAAGCAGTGATAGGTATATTTGCGGTCGAATACACTGGGGACGTCGTCGATGGTCATGCGGTACACATAGGTCTTGGATGTCGCATTTAACTGGGCATGGAAACGCTCCGGAACTTCTTCTACTTTGATAATGGCGATATCCATTGGAAGATAACGGTTGAGATAATGCTTTATGTCCAGAAGCTCCCTGTCGGATTCGGTCTTAAAATTAGCTACCTGTGCATAGGCGTGTACGCCGACTTCTGTGCGGCATCCGCAGTTAAGTTCGATGTCGGGTTCACCGGTCATCTTCCTTAAGACTTCTTGGATCTTGTTGGAGATGGTGTTGTTGGATTCGTCTTTGCCAAGGCGCGCCCAGCCCTGATAGCGGCTTCCGTCATATTCTATTGTTAATTTGATGTTTCTTGAGCCGGAAGTCTCTATGGGTGATCTGTCTCTTTTGAACATATTTTAGAAGCCTCAACTTTCTATATGAAATATTTGCGGTAATGAAAACTTGCAGTCATGAATATTTACGAGTATATTAAGTATATCAAATTCTATATGATAATAAAAGGGTTAGAAAAAATATTTAATAAATAGTGCGGCAGCTGACTGTTGAGCGCTGCCGGATGGGAGGTTGCTATGAGTGTAAAGAGCAGAAAAGTATCGGAATCCATCGTTGAGACGGTTCATATGGTCCGCCCCAACCATCTGAACGCGGTGGGGAGGCTTTTTGGAGGTATCCTGATGCAGTGGATTGATGAAGTTGCGGCTCTGGCGGCAAAACGTCATGCCCACATGAATGTGACAACTGCTTCAGTAGATAATCTCCGGTTTTTAAAGGGAGCGTATCAGAATGACGTTATCGTAATCCAGGGGAAGGTTACGTATGTGGGGCGAACTTCCATGGAAGTGAAGGTGGATACCTATGTCGAGACCATAGACGGGAAAAGAATACTGATCAATAATGCCTTCTTTACGATGGTGGCGCTGGATTCCGAGGATAATCCTGCAGAAGTGCCGCGGTTAGAGCTTAAGTCCGAAGAGGAGCGTGAGGATTGGGAGAAGGCAGTGCTTCGCCGGAAAATGAGGGTGTAGTGCGGTTGAAGATCTGTTTTCGATATGCAGTATGTTGAACAGATACAGATATCCATATGAAGAGTTCAACCGCACAGGCAGAGATTATTTCTTCATATAAGTAGAAACCATCCGAACCATATTTTCGATTTGTTCCTGTTCTTCTTTGGATTTTCCGTCTTTTAAGACAGAAAGCACCAGTGAGAATTCATCCGGTGTAAACTGGATGCCTTTCTTATTGGCATTCGTGATCAGGGCCATCATGATCGGGGCGAGAGCTTTCCCGCTCTTCCCCTGGGTCTGTGCGGCTGCAGTGCGGATCAGTTCCATCTTCATCGGGTCCATGTTCTGCATGGAAGGGTGATTCATCCATTCGTTCATTGTCAGCGCCTCCTTTCTTATTGCCCGCGGCGGGGTGATTCATTTCATTTTCAAACATCGTATTGTACATCTCAAACATCTCCTGCTGTTCGGGATTCAGCATGCTTTTCATCATGTCCATCGGATCGAAGGAACTGGAGTCCCCGGAAGCTTTGGACATATTCTGCATATTCTGTACCATTTCCATCATATTCATCATGCCGGACATTTGTTCCATCATTTCTTTTTCAGCGGGATCCATATATGGCTTCAGTCCCTCCAGTATGTCGGAGGGAGAAGGGTTGGAAGAAAAACCCCGAAAATATTCCATCGTGTGCCGAAGTTCCAGAAACTTGATGTAAACTCCGAAAAAACGCTGGATAGAGGGCGGAGTGTATGGAAGAAGGAGTTTTAATGTATACAGGAAGGGCGGCGTGACCAGGTTATCGAAAGGTGTCATAGGTTTCGGTGGATTTTGTTCCATAAGCACTCCTTGAAATAACGTTGTAAATATATATGACAAAGAAGAGGAATTTATACACGGTTGGCAGGCGGGCAAAAGTATGGATTTGTCTCAAAAGTATGTATTGCGGTTAAATGATAAGGAAAAACTAAATGAAGAATATTTCATATATTAATAAAGTAAAAGAACTTCAGGAAGGAAGAGGGATATGGACAGAAAATTGATCATTGACGGCAATGCCGTGTACGAGATCGACGAGAAATGTATGCTGAAAAAACATCTGGAGGAAGAGAAAGAATCGAATAGGTCAGAGCAAAAGAGAGAAGAGAGAGACACATACAAAATGAAAAGGGCGGAGTGATATACTCCGCCCGGTTTTTACGCTATGGGATTAGCATCCGCAGTCAAAGCCGCCGCATCCATTGCCGCATCCGCCGCAGCAGAAGAGCAGAAGGATGATCCACAGGCAGCTGTCATTGCCGCATCCGCCGCCAAAGCCGTTGCCGCATCCGCCGCAGCAGAAGAGCAGAAGGATGATCCACAGGCAGCTGTTGTTGCCAAAGCCGCATCCGCATTCTCCACCAGTTCTTCCTACGCCTGATTCACAGCCGCATCCACAGTTCGTAGCACTTAAATCGCTCATATTGAAATCCTCCATTTATGTTGTTTACAGTAACATAATATGCGGGGCGTTCCAATGTGTGAAAATGAAAAGCAATGAAAATCAACTTTTTATCAGCCGTTTGATAGAATGCTGATAGAGATAGGAATTCTTCTGCAGTTTCAGCTTGTCCAATGTTGATATGTGTTCCTTGGCATACTCGTCATAGAGAGTCAGCAGGTAAGAGATGGTGTAGTTCCTGTGCTGAAACCAGGTGAACAGAAGCCAGTTCATGATGTCCGGATACCAGTACCGTTCCGGGATCGTGGAAGTCTGAAGCAAAGTAACGTGCTGCATGGCTTCTTCGGACAGTGCGGTAAGCTCGCTGGAATAGTTCTTATCCTTGAATAAAGCGTCGCTTTGCTGGATAATATCATAGAGTGCGTTAGAAGCTTTCCAGTATGCGACGAAAGCAGGGTCGTTCTCATCAGGAGTTTCTTCCATATTATGGAGATCGAAGGTCTGCATGGTCGGCCGCCTTCTGTTGAAGCTCCAGTCATATTCGGAACGCTTGTCAGGGTCGGACAGGACATTATAGGCCTCCAGGATCTCCTGCATCTGCTCGGTGGTATCGATTCCGTTGCGGATGTTGACATCCGGGTGGTATTTTTTCGCCAGCTCGTTCTTGGCGGCGGTGATATCTTCTAGAGTTGCCTTTTCCGAGACTCCCAATATATCGTAATAATTCTTATCGTTCATTCTATCCTCCATTGATGATTCTATACCCAGTAGTCTGCCGTGAGGCAGCGCACATGCTGCATGGCCCTGTGGGTAAAATATGGAAATGAGCATAATTATCTTACGACACTTTTGCAGATAAATCAATTAGAAATTTTGGATATCGTGTGATATGACAGATTTTATATTTTATATTGTGAATGATTGATTTACTATGTATGTGAACCTGTGCTATACTGATTGTATTGGGAGATGCCCTCATTTAGAAGCTATTTGGGAAGTATTTCTCATGTGGGAACTATTGCACATTATACAATTACTCAGTTGTCAGAAACGCCAATTTCAATCCCATCTATTGAAGAGCAGGACAAATTAGGTGAGTATTTTGATATCCTCGACCATCTCATCACTCTTCACCAGCGTAAACTGGAAAAGTTGCAAGATATCAAGAAATTTATGCTACAAAATATGTTTTTGTAAAGAAAGATGTGAAAATATGATTTTATACCATGGAAGTAATATAGAGGTAAAGAACCCTCAAATCATAAAATCCAGAAGATTATTGGATTTTGGGGCAGGATTTTATCTTACAAGTGATTATGGACAAGCGAGGAAGTGGGCTATCAGAACAACTGACAGGCGTAGAGAAGGAAGTCCTGTGATTTCGGTCTATAATGTTAATGAGAAAGATTTTGAAAGCTTATCGCTTATGGTTTTTGATCAAGCTTCAAAAGAGTGGCTAAGATATATTTCTGTATATCGGACTGATAGATCTGCAAGTGATTCGTTTGACATTGTTATTGGGCCGGTGGCAAACGATCAGGCAATTAGAACGGTAAATGATTTCTTAAAAGGAAGATTTACAGAAGACATAGCAATCCAGTTATTGCTCCCGCAAAATCTAAAAGATCAATATGCATTTAAAACCGAAAAAGCCATATCCATTTTAAAATTAGTTGAGGTTAAATATTTATGAAAAGACTTGAACCTGAAATAATAGATTATTATAATACAGAAGTTTTGAAAATGATTTTGGAAAAATATGGAATGACACCGATGGAAGCACTCAGAGCATTTGTTTGCTCTGAAACACATAAGATGCTTGAAGATGTGGAATTAGGAATGACAGAGTTTGGCGCTGGAGCTCTATTTGAAATTTGGGAATGTGAAAAAATTACAGGGGATCCGAGAAAATCTGTGTATATAAGAGGAGAATAAGATGAGTGAAGAAATAGAATTTTTTTCGTATTTATTGGAATATTATGCCAATTATAAAGAAAAGTCAACAGGAGATGTTTTAAAGGAATGGGATGATCACAATATTACGCAAAAGATATATGATGGGTATTGGGAATACCATATGGAAAGGATAGAAAATGCATTTGAAGATATAGATAGCTTGATTGCGACAGGAAAACATGTATGGTAGATTTTTTGGAGTATAAACTGGAGAACATCGTAAGCTGGGAGATGTTTGAAAAGTGTTGTAAATTTATTATCCCTAAAGTCGTATAATATGCACTTAAAATAGCCACTTTTATGCCTGAACCTCAGTATTTACAATAGATTCAGATTT
>ERZ808044.80-NODE-80-length-135782-cov-11.588210_pt1 | contig 135782 bp, 130 predicted proteins | sample MGYA00380195_ERZ808044 | MGnify/ENA primary metagenome ERZ808044 (study PRJEB31490, sample SAMN06133423) | mouse gut metagenome | isolation source: Z7_2 | host: mice | place: China: Chengdu | collected 2015-05 ...
GAAAAATAATTGAAAAAAGCGAGCCAAAGACTCGCTAAAACATATTGATTTAGATGAGAGAACTTTTAACTCTCAAGTATTGATGAACTATGTAGGATATGTACAATTGAAAATATAGAAATAACTTTACATGTTGCAAGGCGTCTAGAGCAGCGTGGCATTTTTCTTAAAGACATTATAGCATGTATAAAAAATGGAAAAATAATAGAACAATATCCAGATGATTATCCATTTCCAAGTTGTCTTATTTTGGGGATGACAGTTAAACAAAATTATCTTCATGTCGTTGTAGGAAGTAATAGAGTTACTTTGTGGATTGTAACGGCATATTTCCCGGATTTACAGAAATGGGAGAACGATTTTGAGACCAGAAAGGAGAAGCACTGATGAATTGCTTTACTTGTAAAGGAAATGTAGAAAAATCTACGACTTCGTATATGACAGAACACGATGGTTGCTTTATTATTATCAAAAATGTACCATGTTCCAAATGCACTCAGTGTGGGGAGGAATACCTTAACGGAGCTGTTCTTCAAAAAATTGAAGATATTTTGGAAAGAGTAAAGAATGCGCTGACAGAAATTGCAGTTGTAGATTACAATGCTGCCTGAGTGGGATAATATTTCCCTATTTATGAATCAATAGTAATTTTCAGGGAGAAAAGATATGAATCACAATGAAAAGTGGCTTGAATGGGCAGTCGAGTTACAGAGTCTTGCACAAGGGGGCTTGTTTTATGCGAAGGATGAATTTGATGAAGAAAGGTATGGCCGTATTAGAGAGATTGCGGCGGAGATGATCAGCTATAAATCCGGGCTTTCAAAAGAGAAGGTTGAAGATTTGTTCTGCTGTGAGATTGGGTATCAGACGCCAAAACTGGACAGCCGTGCCGCAATCTTTAAGGATGATAAGATACTCCTGGTCAGGGAACGGAATGGTACCTGGTCATTGCCGGGCGGATGGGTAGATGTCAATGTATCGGTAGGGGAGAATACGATTAAGGAAGTGAAAGAAGAAGCTGGTCTTGATGTATCAGTGGACTTGGTCATAGCCGTGCAGGACAGAGAGAAGCATAATTTGCCCGTCTATGCGTATAAGGTCTGTAAGATATTTTTACTCTGCTCGGTGCTTGGAGGAAGTTTTGAGAAGAATATAGAGACGACAGAAAGCCGGTACTTTGGAATAGATGAGCTTCCGGTGCTGGCAGAAGAGAAGAACAACGAAGAACAGATCCGGATGTGTTTTGAGGCATATCGTGCGGAGCATTGGACCACGCTGTTCGATTAAGGAGTGCATACAATAACAGGGAGAAAGATTGGGGCGGCGAAGAGATGAGAATCGTGAATTTGGTTGAAAATACACCGGGAGTTCCCGGGTGTGAATATGAGCATGGCCTGAGTTTTTATATAGAGACGAAGAAGCACAGGCTGTTGGTGGACAGTGGTGCGACAGATATATTTCTGCATAACGCTGGGATACTTGGCATAGATCTTAGGACAGTTGATACGGTGATCTTAAGCCATGGACATTATGACCATGCAGGCGGGATTCTTGCATTTTCAAGGGTGAATCCCAATGCAAGGATATATTTGAAGGAATCTGCAGGTGGGGACTATTACCACCTTAAGAAAGAGGGGGAGAAATACATTGGTATTGATAAAGAGATCCTGAAACTTAAGCAGTGCATATTTGTGCGGGGAGATCTGGAGATAGACGATGAGCTGTTTCTGTATACGGATGTGTCAGGGAGCAGATACCCGGCAGAGGGGAATCTGTTGTTGAAGAAAAAGGAAGCAGAAGGTTTTGTACAGGATACTTTCGATCATGAACAATACCTCGTGGTCACACAGGAGGGAAAGAGAATCCTGTTATCAGGGTGTGCACACAACGGAATATTAAATATATTAGACAAGTATAAGGAGATATTCCGCTCGGATCCGGATATTGTGATCAGCGGATTTCATCTGATGAAGGAGGGAGAATATTCCAAAGAAGAGAGGATGACTGTCCAAAGAATTGCGCAAGAGCTGTCTAAGATGGACACAGTATTCTATACCGGGCATTGTACCGGAGAGAAGGCATGTGATATTATGAAGGGGATTATGGGGGAGAAACTTCAGATCATTCACAGCGGAGCGGCGATATTGTGCGGATTTTCTGATTGACAAATCCTGCATTTTCGCATATGATATACCATACATGGGAAAGACGAAGAACGGGAAGAGTAACAGATCAGGGCACCGACAGAGAGAAGCGGCCATCGGCTGAAAGCTGCTTTGGGGAGAATATCTGTGAAGTGCATCCGGGAGTTGATCCGGTGAAAGGTATTAGTACAGTAGCCGGGTACGGGATTACACACGTTACGTGTATCAAAGTGGAGGGAGACCTCTATGAGAGTGGAACCGCGGAGTAATGCTTCGTCTCTTGATGTTTTAGGAAGAGACGGAGTTTTTTTATATCACAAAATATTTCGTGTAATGATTGTGATGGAGCAGTATTATAATAAGGAGTGGTCCTATATGGGAATATTATCATATATTAAGCAGGAGATCCGGGTAGTCCGGGAGCGTGATCCGGCAATTAAGTCGAATATGGAAGTTTTTTTATATCCAAGTTTCAAGGCGATTCTGTGTTACAGGGTAGCGCATAAGCTGTATCTTAAGAAGCACTATTTTTTTGCCAGATGGGTTTCACAGCGGGCGGTCAGGAAGACAGGAATCGAGATTCATCCAGGAGCGACGATCGGGAAAGGTCTGTTTATTGACCATGGGAGCGGTGTCATTATCGGTGAAACCGCCGAGCTTGGCGATAACGTTACGCTTTATCAGGGGGTGACTCTGGGCGGTACGGGAAAAGAGAAGGGCAAACGGCATCCTACGCTTGGCGATAATGTTATGGTGAGTGCGGGAGCGAAAGTTTTAGGTTCTTTCAAGATCGGGGAGAATTCCAAGATCGGAGCAGGGAGCGTTGTGCTGAAGGAGGTGCCGCCGAACTGTACGGTTGTCGGTGTACCAGGAAGAATCGTGAAGATGGGGGATCAGAAGATTCCGCGTATGGATCTGGATCAGGTACATCTGCCTGACCCGATCAGCAATGATATCCGGGAACTCCAGGCGGATAATATCCGCCTTCATAAACGTATCCGTGAGATGGAGAAGCGTATGCGATGCATGAAGGCGCAGGATATAGAGATATTGGATGCAGACTCAGGAAGTACAGGAACGTCTGGAAAAGCCGACGCATCAAAATAGTAAGATCATCAGACTGATTGATCATTGAAGAAGAGTAATAGAAAAGAGAAAAGGAGAAGAAGCAAAGCATGAAGCTGTATAACACATTGTCTAAGAAAAAAGAAGAATTTATTCCGTTGGAGGAAGGAAAGGTCAGGATGTATGTGTGCGGGCCAACCGTGTATAATTTCATCCATATTGGAAATGCGAGACCGATGATCGTGTTTGACACGGTGAGAAGATACTTTGAATACAAAGGATATGACGTAAATTATGTATCGAATTTCACGGATGTGGATGATAAGATCATTAAGAAAGCTATGGAAGAAGGAGTATCTTCGGATGAGATATCCAAGCGGTATATTGCTGAGTGCAAGAAGGATATGGAAGGGATGAATGTGAAGCCTGCGACCACGCATCCGCTTGCAACGGAAGAGATCGGCGGGATGATTGAAATGATCAGCACGCTGATTGAAAAAGGCTATGCCTATGAGAAGAACGGAACGGTGTACTTCCGCACCCGTAAGTTCCCGGATTATGGGAAATTATCCCATAAGAATCTGGATGATCTCCGGTCCGGTGAACGTTCTCTTCTTGTGACGGGTGAGGATGAGAAGGAAGACCCACTGGACTTCGTGCTGTGGAAACCGAAGAAGGAAGGAGAGCCTTTCTGGGAGTCTCCATGGAGCGACGGCCGTCCGGGATGGCATATTGAGTGTTCCGAGATGTCGAAGAAGTATCTTGGCGAGCAGATTGATATCCATGCGGGAGGGGAGGATTTGGTATTTCCCCATCACGAGAATGAGATTGCACAGAGTGAAGCGGCCAATGGAAAAGAATTTGCAAAATACTGGATGCACAATGCTTTCCTGAACATTGATAACCGTAAGATGAGCAAGTCTCTTGGAAATTTCCGTACAGTACGTGAGATCAGCGAACAGTTTGACCTGCAGGTGCTGCGTTTCTTCATGCTGAGCGCACACTACAGAAGTCCGCTGAATTTCAGTGCCGATCTGATGGAAGCGTCTGAGAACGGGCTGGAACGTATCATCAATGCGGCGGAACACTTGAAGTTTTTAATGGGTAATGCGAAGGCAGAGAAGATGACGGAGGAAGAAGCAGATGCATATGCGAAGACAGATGAGTATGTGAAGGCATTTGAGTCTGCTATGGAGGATGATTTTAATACGGCGGACGCCGTTGCCGCCGTATTTGATCTCGTAAAATACAGTAATACTACGGCGGATGCAGACAGCTCCAGAGAATATCTTGAGAAATTACGGGCTCTGCTTACAAAACTTACGGATGTCCTGGGACTTACCATAGAACGGAAGGAAGTGATGCTGGATGCGGATATCGAGAAGCTGATCGAAGAGCGTCAGGCGGCACGCAAAGCAAAGGATTTTGCCAGGGCAGATGCAATTCGTGATGAGCTGCTTGAAAAGGGGATTATTCTTAAGGATACCAGAGAGGGCGTGCAATGGAAGAGAGCGTAGCTGATGTGTTGGGAATTACCATGCGGGAGGTATTTCAATTGCAGGAGGTGGATATCAAGGAATATTCACCTCTTACTCTGGCATATATCGGGGATGCCGTCTATGATCTGGTCATCCGCACGCTGGTAGTGAATAAGGGAAATCAGCAGGTACAGAAGCTTCACAGGGAGACGGTCACTATGGTACAGGCTTCCGCCCAGGCGCGGATGATCACCGCGCTGAATGACCGCTTAACAGAAGAGGAGCATGCGGTGTATAAGCGGGGAAGGAATGCCAAGAGTGTATCGCCCGCAAGGAATCAGTCTGTCTCTGATTATCATAAGGCAACCGGATTCGAGGCATTGATGGGTTATCTGTATCTGAAGAGGGAATGGAAACGGATGCTGGAGCTGATCAAGATAGGGCTGAACGCACTGGAAAATGAAGAGTCGTAGACAGAAAATATTAGTTGAGGAAGGAAATGGAAAAAAGCATAGAAAAGGATTTCAAAAAAGGCGGTATGAAAGAAAAAGGGCAGAACAGAGATGAAAATCTGATAGAAGGACGAAATGTGGTATTAGAGGCTTTCCGCGCAGGGAAGACCATTGATAAATTACTGGTGCTGGACGGATGCCAGGATGGCCCCGTAAGGAGTATCATACGGGAGGCGAAGAAGCAGGATACCTTGATTCAGTTTGTGACGAAGGAACGTTTGTCACAGATATCTGAGACGGGAAAGCATCAGGGTGTGATCGCTTATGCGGCGGCATACGCTTATGCCGAGGTGGATGATATGCTGAGAGCCGCCGAAGAGAAGGGGGAGGATCCGTTTCTGATTCTTCTGGATAATATCGAAGATCCGCATAATCTGGGGGCGATTATCCGTACAGCGAACCTGGCGGGCGCTCATGGAGTGATCATCCCCAAGAGAAGAGCGGTGGGGCTCACGGCAACGGTGGCAAAGGCGTCTGCCGGTGCGATTAATTATACACCTGTGGCGAAGGTGACGAATCTGACGAAGACGATGGAAGAACTGAAAAAGCAGGGAATGTGGTTCGTGTGTGCAGATATGGGCGGAGAACAGATGTATCGTCTGAATCTGACCGGACCGATGGGACTTGTTATCGGGAGTGAAGGCGAAGGTGTGAGCCGCCTGGTGAAGGAGAACTGTGATTTCATAGCCGGGATACCGATGAGGGGGGATATTGATTCGCTGAATGCGTCGGTGGCTGCGGGGGTATTGGCATACGAGGTCGTAAGGCAGAGAATGTCAGAGTGACCGCAGGAATATCACAGGAAATCTGTCCTGTTTGACGGTTAAGATCCCGGACGGCCTGGCAAGGAGATGGATTAATAGATGGCAAATTATGAGCAGATGACGGACGAGCAGTTGATCGGGAAACTGCGCAAGGGTGATAAGAATATTATTGATTATATCATGGAAAAGTATAAGAATCTGGTGCGCAAGGAGGCCAACGCCATGTATCTGCTTGGCGGGGAGAATGATGACCTGATCCAGGAAGGAATGATTGGTCTTTTTAAGGCGGTCCAGGATTATGATATGGAACAGGAAACTTCGTTTTACAGTTTTGCCAGACTTTGTATCACCAGGCAGATGTATTCAGCAATCGAAGCATCCAAACGAAAAAAGCACAGTCCGCTGAATTCATATATTTCTCTTTATGAGACAAGCGAAGAACAGGGGCCGCTTATGGACACGATGGCGGCAGGGTGCGAGAGCAACCCGGAAGAACTGCTGGTAAGCCGTGAATATGCGGAATTACTGGAGATTAAGCTGGAAGAGAGCCTGAGTGATCTTGAGAACCGGGTTCTCTACCTTCATCTTCTTGGAACGGATTATAAGACCATTGCCCGTCTGCTTGATAAGAGCCCTAAGACGGTTGACAATGCTCTGCAGAGGATCAAGGGAAAGACAGAGAAGATATTGAGGGCTGAGAAGTGATACTGGAAATTTTGCCAAAAATTACAGAAAAAGATATTGACAAGACCGGCTGGTTATTGTATAGTATCAATGTTGCATATGGCATGCAGGCTGTCCTGGCGCATCCGGTAGAGTGTTGCCTTGGCAGGGAGGAAGCCAGCAGTTCAAAAATTTGTTATTAAGCTACCTTGGCGCAGCAGGTAGCGCGCATCCTTGGTAAGGATGAGGTCGGCGGTTCAAATCCGCTAGGTAGCTCTGGGAAGGGCGTAAATAAAGACTTTTCGATGTACAATGCTTCGGAAGGTCTTTATTTCATTCTGGGACAAAGATAACGGATAACCGGGCTTATGAACAGCAAAATGTAAAGGAGAAGCAATATGACTGAATTTGAAAAAATGCACAGTATGGATCTGTACCTTCCCAATGGCGGGGAGATCATGAATGAACAGGAGCAGTGTCTGGAGCGTCAGTACGATTACAACCTGACCCGCCCGTCAGAAAGCGCTAAAAGAGAGACATTATTAAAGGAGATGTTTGCCGAGATCGGTGAGGGCTGTTATATAGAACCGCCGCTTCACAGTAACTGGGGAGGACACCACACGCATTTTGGCAAGAATATCTATGCGAATTTTAACCTGACACTCGTAGATGATACGCATATCTATGTAGGTGATTACACCATGTTTGGCCCAAATGTAACGATTGCCACGGCGGGGCATCCGATTCTGCCGGAACTTCGACGGCAGGCATATCAGTATAATGCGCCTGTCCATATTGGAAAAAACTGCTGGATCGGAGCAGGGGCCATGATCATGCCGGGGGTGACGATCGGTGATAATACGGTAATCGGAGCGGGAAGTGTCGTTACGAAGGATATTCCTGCTGATGTGGTAGCCGTTGGCAACCCCTGCCGGGTGATGCGTCCGATAGGGGAGAAGGATAAGGAGTATTACTTTAAAAATAGAAAAATCAATGAAAGCCTGGGAGAAATTATATGAAGGCATACAGCAGTAAGCTTTCGAAGGATTACTTAGGGTCTGTAAAGCCAATGGGGGAGATTGCGGGATATCTGGTGCGTCCGGGAATGTTCGATGTCAATGGGGTTACGGTCCTTCCGGGCGGAGTTAATTTTACGATTCATACGCATTTTGGCAATTATTGTGAACTTCTTTTGTTCCATCGGGGAGAGACCGAACCGTATGCAGTGCTGCCATTTCCGGAAGAGTACAAGATTGGGGATGTGTACTCGATGATTGTATTTGATCTTGATATCCGGGAATTTGAATATGCTTATCGGATAGACGGTCCTTACCAGCCTGAGAAGGGACTTTTGTTTAAGCGTGAGAATGTAATTCTGGATCCTTATGCAAGGGCAATCGCCGGGTGGCGGGGATGGGGCGACCGGAAGGTGGGCGCTTATCATGCCAGAGTAGTGGAGGATACGTTTGACTGGGGGGATATGCCGCAATCCAGTAAGGAGATGTGCGACCTGGTTATCTATGAGCTGCATGTCCGCGGATTTACGAAGGACCCGTCTTCGGGAGTAGAACATCGCGGGACTTTTGCGGGCCTCAAGGAGAAGATTCCATATTTAAAAGAACTGGGAATCAATGCGGTGGAACTGATGCCGATCTTCGAATTCGATGAGATGCGGGATGTACGTGAAGTGGACGGACAAAGATTATTGGATTACTGGGGATATAATCCGGTAGGTTTCTTTGCACCAAATACCAGTTATGCGGCAACGGAGGAATACAACCACGAGGGAAGAGAGTTAAAAGAGTTGATCAAGGCGCTTCATGACAATGGAATCGAGGTAATCCTTGATGTGGTATTTAATCATACAGCGGAGGGAAATGAGAACGGACCGTCATTCTGTTTTAAAGGGCTTGATAATAAGGTGTATTATATGCTGACCCCGGACGGCAATTATTATAATTTCAGCGGCTGCGGCAACACGCTTAACTGTAACCATCCGATCGTGAAGCAGCTGATCCTGGAATGCCTGAGATACTGGACGGTCAGTTACCGGGTGGATGGATTCCGTTTTGATCTTGCGAGTATACTTGGAAGAAATGAGGATGGCTCTCCAATGAATAACCCGCCTCTTCTGCGCAGTCTCTCCTATGACCCGGTGCTCAGTAATGTTAAGCTTATCGCAGAGGCATGGGATGCGGGCGGCATGTATCAGGTTGGAAGTTTTCCGGCAAGCAGACGCTGGGCAGAATGGAACGGAAGATACCGGGATTCTGTAAGAGGTTTTCTTAAGGGAGAGAACTGGGAAGCCTGGAATGCGGCGTGGAGCATCTCAGGGTCGGGAGACATCTACGGGAGAGTATTTTCCGACGACTCGAAGGGTTATGCCGGGTATAATTCCTGTGTGAATTTTCTGACCTGCCATGACGGATTCACGCTTTATGACCTGTATTCTTATAATGAGAAGCATAATGAGGGGAACGGGTGGAATAACAAGGACGGATCGGATGATAACCGAAGCTGGAACTGCGGTGCAGAGGGTGAGACGGATGACCCGGAGGTTCTGAAACTTCGTTTCCGCATGATCCGCAACGCCTGTGCCGTGCTGTTATGCAGCAGAGGGACGCCGATGTTTTTCGCCGGGGATGAATTTGGCAATACCCAGTATGGCAATAATAATTGCTACTGTCAGGATAATGAGATTTCCTGGCTTGACTGGGGAATGTTAGAGAAGAATCGGGAGTTGTTTGATTTCTTCCGGTTTATGATTGATTACCGGAGGAAACATCCGATTATCCGAAAGAGGCTGCCGGATGCGGTATGCGGTATGGAACCCATTCATACACATGATGTTGCGGCGGAGAAGATGATGATACCCAGTGACGCCAGAACGTTTTCCGTAAGCTTTGCCGGATATGATAAGGAGAAAGGAAAGGATGACCTGGTGTATATAACCGTGAATACCAACTGGGAAGATGTGAAGGTTACATTGCCGCATCTTCATAATATGGCTGCATGGCACTTAAGTGTCAACACGTATGGAGACGGAGAAGGAAGGTATTTCTACGAAGAAGAACGGGAAGTTCGTATCGACAATGAATTCATCATGCGCCCCCGGTCTGTGGCAGTCTTTACCGGGCGGGAATTCTGATAAGAGAAGGAGGACGAGAAGGATGCCGTCATTTTTAAAGGATATCTCACGGTTTCGGGGAACCGGGGAGAAGAATGCGCTGGGGGAGACGCTGGAAGAATTTCTGGAGAATTATGATCCTGGGAGGTATGAGACGCCAAGCTGCACGACGGATGCACTGATTTTTGCCCATTCGGGGCGGCTTGATGCATCGTTGGAAGGCTTGAGTATCCTGATGGTGAAGCGGGGCAATCATCCAAGTATCGGAGCCTGGGCGCTGCCGGGCGGATTCGTCAATATGAGGGAGAATCTCGAGTATACGGCGCGCAGGGAGTTGGAGGAAGAGACCGGGGTGAAGGGGATTGTGATGGAACAGATCGCCGCCTACGGAGATTATGACAGAGACCCGCGGTCCCGTGTGATTACGACGGCCTATATGGCGTTGGTAAATAAGCAGGATGTCAGGGTGCGGGCAGGAGATGATGCTGCGGATGCCGTATGGTGCAAGATCAGCCTGAATCTTCTGGAGACCGGGCAGGAAGACGGACAGACAAGTAACCGCTACGAACTGGTTCTCGAGAATCAAAGCAGGAAGCTGTGCACCCGGGCGGTGACAGAGGAGGCCGTGAAGACGGACGGGATTATCCGGGAGCAGAAATATACGGTGATTGAACAGGGAATGACGGCAGCGGATCATGCCGCGATTATCACCCAGGCATTATTGATTCTGAAAAAGCGTTTGGAGGTCTAAAACTACCTTGTTTCGCTATATTTTTTGTGATAAAATGGCACTGGTTAATATATTAAGAAAGGAGCGGCTGCCTGGCTGGGAGATACTGGCAGCAGAATTGTGATGGGAGAAGAGACAGTTTCTAAGAATTTTATCGAACAGGAGATAGATAGAGACCTTGCCAAGGGAGTGTATTCGGAGGTGTGTACAAGATTCCCGCCGGAGCCCAACGGGTATCTTCATATCGGACACGCCAAATCGATTCTTTTGAATTCAGGTCTGGCAAAAAAATATAACGGAACCTTTCATCTGAGATTTGACGATACCAATCCGACCAAAGAGGATATGGAGTTTGTGGAGTCTATCAAGGAGGATGTGAAGTGGCTTGGCGCAGACTGGAAGGATCACCTGTATTTTGCGTCGGATTATTTTGAAGTGATGTATGAGTGCGCGGTCAGGCTGATCAAGAAGGGGAAGGCGTTCGTCTGTGACCTGACTGCCGACGAGATCCGTGAATATCGTGGTACTCTTAAGGAACCCGGGAAGGACAGTCCCTACCGTGACCGCAGTGTGGAGGAGAATCTGCGGTTATTCGAAGAGATGAAGGAAGGGAAATACGGGGACGGAGAGAAGGTCTTACGTGCCAAGATTGATATGGCCTCTCCGAACATTAACATGCGCGATCCGGTAATCTACCGTGTAGCGCATATGGCGCATCACAATACGGGGGACAGATGGTGTATCTACCCGATGTATGATTTTGCTCACCCGATCGAGGATGCGGTGGAGAAGATCACACATTCTATCTGTACGCTGGAATTCGAGGATCACAGACCGCTTTATGACTGGGTGGTGAAGGAATGTGAGTTTGACCCGGCGCCGCGTCAGATTGAGTTTGCCAAGCTCTATCTGACCAATGTGGTAACCGGGAAGAGATATATTAAGAAATTAGTGACGGATGGGATTGTGGACGGATGGGATGACCCGAGGCTTGTGTCTATTGCCGCGCTTAGAAGAAGAGGATTTACGCCGGAGTCTTTGCAGATGTTTATCGAGATGTGCGGGGTGTCTAAGAGTCAGAGCTCCGTAGATTATGCCATGCTTGAGTATTGTATCAGAGAGGATCTGAAATTAAAGCGTCCCCGTATGATGGCGGTCTTAGATCCGATCAAGCTGGTGATCGACAATTATCCGGAGGGGGAGACGGAGTATCTGGATGTGGAGAATAACTTGGAGAATCCCGATCTTGGAATGCGCAGGCTTCCGTTTTGCCGGGAGCTCTATATTGAGCGGGAGGATTTTATGATTGAGCCTCCGAAGAAGTATTTCCGTCTGTTTCCGGGGAACGAAGTTCGTCTGATGCATGCGTATTTTGTCAAATGTGTAAGCTATGAGACGGATGATAACGGTAATGTGACGGTGGTGCACTGTACTTATGATCCTGAGACAAAATGCGGTACCGGATTCACCGGGCGGAAAGTCAAAGGAACCATCCATTGGGTGGCGGCACCTTATGCGAGACAGGCTGCCGTGCGCCTGTATGAGAACCTTGTGGACGAGGAGAAGGGCGTCTATAATAAAGAGGACGGTTCCCTGAATCTGAACCCCAATTCCCTGATCGTCCGTGAGAACTGTTATGTGGAGGACAGTTTTGCAGATGCAAAGGGCTGTGACAGTTTTCAGTTTGTACGAAACGGATATTTCTGTATTGACTCGAAGGATTCGAAACCGGAAGCGTTAGTGTTTAACCGGATCGTATCGCTTAAGAGTTCTTTTAAGCTGCCGAAATAAATAGCGGTTTATAAATGACATGAATGAGTTAACGATGAATCTTAAGAGCCATTCCCGGATTCCGCTCTATGAACAAATCTATAGCTATATCAAGGCGGACATCCAGAAAGGACGGATCGCCTACGGCGAGAAGCTGCCGTCCACACGGGCTTTGTCAAAGCATTTGGAAGTCAGCAGGAGTACGGTGGAGCTTGCCTATGAACAGCTCCTGTCAGAAGGGTATATTGAGTCAAAACCATATAAGGGATTCTTTGTAGCCCAGACGGAGGAACTGTATCGTTTCGAGAGAGAGCAGTTAAGGCCTGCTGCCGTAAAGAAGGAAGAGAAGAGGTACCGGTATGATTTCTCTCCCAACGGGGTAGATCTTCGAAGCTTCCCTTATAATGTCTGGAGGAAACTGTCCAAGGATATTCTGATTGACGACAGGACAGAGTTGTTCCGTTTGGGAGATTCCAAGGGAGAGTATGGGTTTCGCAACGCCATCTGCAGCTATCTGCATCAGGCCAGAGGGGTGAATTGTACCCCGGAGCAGATTATCGTAGGAGCAGGAAGCGATTATATCCTGATGCTCTTAAGCATGATTCTGGGAAGAGAGCACCGGATTGCCTTTGAAGATCCGGCATACAAGCAGGCATACCGCATGGCGAATGCCTTGTCCTATGAGACGGTGCCGGTATCTTTGGACAGAAACGGAATGAGGATATCGGAACTGGAGGAATCAGGGGCGGATATTGCCTATGTGACTCCGTCCCATCAGTATCCGACCGGCATTGTAATGCCCATCAACCGGAGGATGGAACTGCTTAAATGGGCGGCAAAGGATGGGGACCGGTATATCGTGGAGGATGATTATGACAGCGAGTACCGCTATAAAGGGAAACCGATTCCGGCGCTGCAGGGATATGATATTCACGGAAGGGTCGTCTATCTGGGCACGTTTTCCAAATCCATTGCGCCTGCGATCCGGTTAAGCTATATGGTGCTACCGGAGCCGCTTCTTAAGGAATATGAAAGAAAGAATGACTTTGTACATTCTACCGTCTCAAAGGTAGATCAGTTGATTGTACAGAGATTTATTGAAGAAGGGTATTATGAGCGGCATCTCAACAAGACCAGGGCCTTGTATAAGAGCCGGCATGATGTGCTGATCGAAGAACTTAAGAGCATGTCGGATATCCTGACAATATCCGGCGAACATGCGGGAGTTCATCTCCTTTTGACATTCTTTAACGGAATGACGGAAGAAGAATTGATCCAAAGAGCCCGGAAGGAAGATATCCGGGTATATGGGATGTCGGATTACTGGATTGGAAAGAAAGAAGAAGAGAGAGCGACGATTCTGCTGGGCTATGCGAACCTTACTGAGGAGCAGATAAGAGAAGCGGTGAAGATATTGAACCGGTGTTTCCGGTGAGGATACCTTTCATGGACGGAAGGCTTATGCTTTTGTCCATGAAAGGTTTTTTTACCACTAAAACAGACCGTTTGCCACAAAGAACAGATAATATGTGACAAAACTTTTATAATATGGAAGCAGGGTAGGTTGCAAAAAATAAAGCATCTATTCAGTATAAAAGAATGTATATAAAGAGAAAGAGACAGATACGGAGGAGGAAAAGGAGTTATGCAGGCAGAAAAGAAGAGGACAAAAGTAGAACTTGTGTTGATGATTCTGGTGGCGGTATCGATTGTGCGTCAGTTTTTTCTGGGGAATTACCACAATATGTTTCTGGGGATACTGACGCTGATTTTATTCATGGTACCAAAGCTGATTGAGAAAAAGCTCGGAGTGAGCATACCGGCGGGATTACAGGCAGTGATCCTGATTTTCATCTTTTCCGCGGAGATACTGGGAGAGATTCACGCATTCTATGTAAAGATATCCCTCTGGGATACGATGTTACATACGACCAACGGTTTTTTGATGGCGGCCATTGGATTTGCCATGATCGATATCTTTAACCGGAGTGAACGGTTCTCGATTAAGATGTCACCGTATTTTGTGGCGTTTGTGGCATTCTGTTTTTCTATGACGGTAGGAGTGCTGTGGGAGTTCTTCGAGTTTGGGATGGACTGGTTCTTCCAGACGGATATGCAGAAGGACTGGATTCTGCCTGCGATCAGTTCGGTCAAACTGAACCCGGACGGTGCGAATGTACCGGTGAAGGTAGCGGTTGAATCCGTGGTTGTCAATGGGCAGGAATGGAATCTCGGCGGATATCTGGATGTGGGTATCGTGGATACGATGAAGGATCTGATGGTGAACTTTATCGGTGCAGTGGTATTCTCTGTCGTGGGGATTCTATATCTGAAGCAGAGAGGAAAAGGGAAACTGGCGGCTTCGCTGATCCCGCAGGTGAAGGGGGAAGATCAGTAAGCTGTCTCGTAAAAATGCTCTGAATACCGCGTAAATAGCGGAACTCAGGGCATTTCTCAAGTTCTCGAAGAAAATTTCATCAGAGGCTTTCTTCTGCATTTATCTCCCCAAGACATTCAACCGATATATCAGATATTGCTGACCGAAGATGAATGTGATACAATAAGAACAGCAAAATTGGAGGACAAGATAACAAGATGATAAATCGGGATTGGGAGAGATTCGGGGAGGATATCCGCAGGACAGTTCAGGATGCGATTGATTCCCAGGATTTCGGCAGGCTGAATCAGACCATTACGAATACCATTAATAACGCAGTTGACAGTATCACGAATAATATAAAGAATGCACATGGGAATCAGGGGAGACAGGCGTCTCATCCGTATCGGGAGCAATCAGACCGGGCGCACCCGTATCAGGGACATCCATACCAGACGCAGTCTTATCAGGGGCAAACCTGTCAGGAATATCCGCTTCGGGAAAGGAAGCTTCCGAAGCTGTTTCGCAAGACGGCTTCCGTGAGTACCGGCGGAATGTTGATGACGGTTCTGGGAGCGGTGATCGGGGGTGCCGGTTTGATCTCCTTTATTCCCCTGTTTTTTTCCAGCCTGCTTGGGGGATGCGGGATTCCTGAGATCATCATGATGGCGCTTTTCCTGATTCTCTCGGTGGGAGGGTTTGTGCTGTGCGGATGCGGGACAGGCATCCGGGCCAGGGTCAAAAGATTCCGGACGTATATACAGATCCTTGGACAGCGGGAATATTGCAACATCCGGGAGCTGGCGGAGAAGTCAAAAAAGAGTGTCAGGTATGTGATAAGAGACCTGGAATATATGCTCTCGAAGAAATGGTTCCTGCAGGGACATCTGGACGGGCGAAAGACCTGCCTGATCGTAAGCAATGAGATGTATCAGCAATATCTCCAGATCGAGGCGGACCGAAAGGAAAATGAACTAAGCGAGATGGAGCGGGATGTCCTCAGATCGGATGAAGAGGACTATGACCTGGAAGCGGGAGGAAAGAGACGAAAGAAGAACAAAGACGATTCCGGCATGGAATCAAAAGGGGAAGAAAAAAAGAGCGGACTTCCGCCGGAAGTGCAGAAAGTGATCGAAGAGGGAGACGCCTATATCCGTAAGATCCATGCGTGTAATGACGCGATTTTGGGAGAAGAGATCTCGGCGAAGATCTCAAGGATGGAGATGCTGATCGATCGGATTTTTGACAGGGTAGAGCAGGATCCGGAATCCATCGATGATATCCGCAAGCTGATGGAATATTACCTGCCGACGACGGTGAAGCTCTTAGAAGCATATCAGGAACTGGATTCTCAGCCGGTGGATGGTGAGAATATCCGTTCTTCGAAGAGGGAGATCGAGGCGACATTAGATACACTGAATGTGGCATTTGAGAAGCTTTTGGACGGAATGTTCCAGGAGACAGCATGGGATGTATCTTCAGATATATCGGTTTTACATACAATGCTTGCTCAGGAAGGACTTACGGACGACGGATTAAAGAAGCATCTGTGAGAAAAGCCTGAAAGATTTTAAGAATCGCATAGTGAGCGGGCAGATGATCAAAGACAAACGGCTGACAAATAAGCAGCAGACATGGAGGACAAAGATAAGATGAACAACGAATTCGAAGGATTCAGCGCGGTTCCGGAACTTACTCTGGAACCATTCAAAGAAGACGCACAGAAGCCTCTGCAGACAGAGGAGAAGAAGGAACCGGTGCTTGACGAGAGTATTTTATCGGAAGAGGAGAGACGGGCGGTGGATACATTTGCCGCGCAGATCGACCTGATGAATTCTAACGCTATTCTCCAGTACGGGGCAGGGACTCAGAAGAAGATGGCGGATTTCTCCGAGGCGGCCCTTGAAAATGTACGGACGAAGGATCTCGGAGAGGTTGGGGAACTGCTCTCTGATGTGGTGAGGGAGTTAAAAAGCTTCGATGAGGAGGAAGAGAAGGGGTTTCTGGGGATTTTCAAGAAGACTTCCGGGAAGATTCAGTCTATGAAGACGAAATATGCCAGGGCAGAGACGAATATCAATCAGATCTGTAAGGTGCTGGAATCACACCAGGTACAGCTTTTGAAAGACATTGCCGTGCTGGATAAGATGTATGGATTGAATCTGACATATTTTAAAGAATTGTCCATGTACATTCTGGCGGGGAAGAAGAAGCTTGCCGAAGTCAGAGGAGGGCAGATGCAAGAGCTTCTCGAGCGGGCAAAGAGGACAGGTCTTGCGGAGGATGCACAGGCGGCAAGGGATCTGGATGCCATGTGCAACCGCTTTGAGAAGAAGATCCATGACCTGGAGCTGACCAGGACCATCTCGATGCAGACGGCTCCCCAGATACGTCTGGTACAGGGAAATGATACGCTGATGGTGGAGAAGATACAGTCTACGGTGGTGAATACCATTCCGCTCTGGAAGAGCCAGATGGTACTGGCGCTTGGAGTGGAGCACTCTGCACAGGCCGCCGCCGCACATCGGGAAGTGACAGATATGACCAATGAGCTCTTGAGAAAGAACGCGGATACGCTTAAGATGGCAGTCACCGAGACGGCCAGGGAAGCGGAGAGGGGTGTGGTTGAGATCGAGACTTTGAAGCACACCAATGAGACGCTGATCTCGACTCTTGATGAGGTCATGCAGATCCAGCGGGAGGGCCGCAAGAAGCGTGCCGAAGCCGAGCAGGAGATGCGGCGCATCGAGCAGGAATTGAAGACGAAACTTCTGCAGGTGCACGGTTAAGCGCCGGTAAAAATAACATTTATTTTAGAAAAACCTTGATTTTACGGGAATATGGTGCTATACTAGCATACAGTTACATAAGGAAATCGGCAGAAGAGTGGACGAAAGTTCACTCTTCTTTGTTGATAAGGAGGAATTGAATATTGACAAAGAAAGAGACGTATGAGAAGAATACCGAAGAGATTCTGCTCCCGATTGTGGAAGAGTATGGATTTGAACTTGTGGATGTAGAATATGTGAAGGAAGGCAGTACATGGTATCTCAGGGCGTATATCGACAAACCCGGTGGGATCAATATAGATGACTGTGAGGCGGTGAGCCGCAGGCTTTCGGATATTCTTGATGAGAAGGATTATATTGACGAAGCGTATATTCTGGAAGTCAGCTCGCCCGGGCTTGGGCGTCCTCTGAAGAAGGAGAAGGATTTCAAGAGAAGCCTAGGGGAGGAAGTAGAGATCCGGACATACCGTATGATAGAGAAACAGAAGGAGTTTACCGGGATCCTTAAGGATTATGATGAGAAGACGGTGACGATAGAAGTTGACGGGGGGATGGCAAAGACATTTGAAAAGAGCGATATTGCTTTGATCCGCCTGGCATTTGATTTTTGAGATAGGAGGAGAATAGAAAATGAATACGGAACTGTTAGAAGCATTGAATATATTGGAAGAGGAGAAGGAGATCAGCAAAGAGACATTGTTGGATGCGATCGAGAATTCTTTGCTGAACGCCTGTAAGAATCATTTCGGAAAGGCTGACAATATCAGGCTGATCATGAACCGGACGACTTGCGAGTACCAGCTTTTCGCGGAAAAGACAGTGGTGGAAGATGTGGAAGATAAGCTGGAGGAGATCAGTTTAGAAGACGCCCGGGAGATCGACGGGAAGTATGAGCTCGGCGATATCGTGCAGATACCTATCGAGTCTAAGTCATTTGGGCGTATTGCCACGCAGAATGCGAAGAACCTGATCCTTCAGAAGATCCGCGAGGAGGAACGGAAGGTAATATATGAGCAGTATTTTGAGAAAGAGAAGGATATTGTGACCGGAATCGTCCAGCGTTACGTGGGCAGGAATGTAAGTATCAATCTTGGCAAGGCGGACGCTATGCTGACCGAGAATGAGCAGGTCAAGGGAGAGGTATTTAAGCCAACAGAGCGGATCAAGCTGTATGTGGTGGAAGTGAAGGACACGACGAAGGGGCCGAAGATTCTGGTATCACGGACACATCCGGAACTTGTAAAGCGTCTGTTTGAGGCAGAAGTGACGGAGGTGAAGGACGGCGTCGTAGAGATCAAGAGTATCGCCAGAGAGGCGGGAAGCAGGACGAAGATCGCCGTGTGGTCCAATGATCCGGATGTGGATCCGGTAGGGGCATGCGTCGGTATGAACGGCGCGAGGGTCAATGCGATCGTCAATGAACTGCGCGGCGAGAAGATCGACATTATCAACTGGAGTGATAATCCGGCGATCCTGATCGAGAATGCGTTAAGCCCGGCCAAGGTTATTTCCGTAATGGCAGATCCGGATGACAAGACCGCGGGCGTCATCGTGCCGGATTACCAGCTTTCGCTGGCGATCGGTAAAGAGGGGCAGAATGCAAGGCTTGCAGCGAGACTGACCGGATATAAGATAGATATCAAGAGTGAGACGCAGGCGATTGAGTCCGGTGATCTTCCGGAGAATTATCTGGAGCTTGGCGAAGGCGTGTTTGAAGAGGAATATGAAGAGCCGTATGAGGAGTATGCTGAGGACGGTTACGCCGAAGAGAGTTACGATGAGGACGGCTATACCGAAGAGGGCTACGATGAAGAGGGCTACGCCGAAGAGGGTTATGCTGAAGACGGTTACACCGAAGAGGGTTACGATGAAGACGGCTATACCGAAGAGGGTTACGATGAAGAAGAGTACCCGGAAGGAGAATATTCCGACGGAGAGTATGACGAAGACGAGATTGTATTTGAAGAAGTAGAGGATTAGGTGATTATTTGGCTGCGAATAGAAAGGTTCCTGTGCGCAGGTGTGTAGGCTGCCAGGAGATGAAGAATAAAAAAGAAATGATTCGTGTGATCCGGACGCAGGAAGGGGAGTTTTCGCTGGACGCAACCGGTAAGAAGAACGGACGCGGGGCTTATATCTGTCCGTCCGGGGAGTGCCTTAAAAAGGCGGTAAAGAGCAGGGGACTGGAACGCTCGTTCAAACAGGCGATTCCGCCGGAAGTGTACGAGGCATTGGAAAGGGAGATGGAAGTACTTGGGACTAAGTAAAGTGTTGTCAATGATCAGTATGGCGACCAAAGCCGGAAAGACAGCCAGCGGAGAGTTTTTAACGGAACGGGAAGTGAAATCCGGCAAAGCGGCTCTGGTCATTGTGGCAGGAGATGCATCTGACAATACGAAGAAGAAATTCAAGAATATGTGTGAATATTATCACGTGCCAATCTGTTTTTATAGAGATAAAGATACCTTGGGGCATGCAATGGGAAAACAGTTCAGAGCATCCCTTGCAATACTGGATGAGGGATTTGCAAAGGGAATCAGAAAGTATATGGATACAGAAGATGACACAATTGCATGGTAACGTAAAATATTGGTTACAAAGTAGGAGGTAGTTAAATGTCAAAGATTAAGATCTATGAGTTAGCAAAGGAGCTGAATGTTCCGAGCAGGGAAGTGGTTGATTTCCTGAACGGAAAGAATATAGAAGTAAAGAGTCATATGAGTACGGTAGAGGAAGCGGATGCAGACATGGTAAGAAAGTCTTTCCCCAAAAAGGAAGCCGGTGAGGCAAAGCCGGATCAGGAGGCACCGAAAAAGAAGAATATCGTGCATGTGTTCCGTCCTCAAAATACGCAGAATGGCTCCAAGCAGGGACGAAGGCCGGGGGGCAGAGCCGGTCAGCAGGGAAGTGCAAGACCTGTGCAGTCCCAGGGCAAGCCGATGCAGGTGAATAACGGCCGTCCGGCGAAAGCTGCGCCGGCAGATAAGCCGCAGCCGGTAAAACGTCCGGCAGCATTGGCTTCTAAGGCTGCAGAGCCGGCAAAACGCCCGGCAGCATCATCAGCAGCAGAGCCGATGAAACGTCAGACTGCGTCGGTGTCTGTGTCAGCAGAATCTGCAAAGCGTCCGGCATCAGGGAATTCAGCTTCTGATCGAAAGCCGCTGACAAGAAGAGCAGAGCGCCCGGACAGGAACGCAGAGAGACGTTCTGACAGAGGGACCGGTCAGCAGCGCTTTGACCGTCCGCAAGGAGGTCGTTCAGACCGGTTCCAGGGCGAGCGGGGAGATCAGGAGCGTGGAAGATTCGGAGACCGGGATCGAGATAATCAGGAGCGTGGAAAATTCGGAGACCGGGATCGTGGAAGCCAGGAGCGTGGAAAATTCGGAGACCGGGATCGTGGGAACCAGGACCGCAGAAGGTCTGGAGAGCGGGATCGGGATAATCGTGACCGCGACCGGTTCCAGGGAGACCGTGATAACAGGGATCGTACAAGATTCGGAGACAGAGATCGGGACGGCCGTGACCGCGACCGGTTCCAGGGAGATCGTGACAACCGTGATCGTGACCGCGGACAGGGGCGCAAATCCTCAGAGAGATCCGAACGTCGGGGCGATAAGAGGAACAATTCCGGTATTCCGGCACCTGCCGTGGAGACACAGAAACCACAGCGCAGCAAAGGAAAGGGAAAGGACGACCACAAGAAAAAGGATTACCGCCGCGAGGAAGAAGAGGGAAGGTCAGCGAAGGGTAAGAAGAAGACCGAGCCAAAGCAGCAGTTCCAGAAGCCGCAGCAGCGTGAGCAGAAGGTGGAGGAAGAGATCAAGTCAATCGTTATTCCGGAGGTTTTAACCATCAAAGAACTGGCTGATAAGATGAAGATTGTACCGTCTGTAATTGTGAAGAAATTATTTATGCAGGGGAAGATCGTAACGGTCAACCAGGAGATTGATTATGAGACGGCGGAAGGAATTGCGCTGGAATTCGATGTACTCTGTGAGAAAGAGGAAGTCGTAGATGTGATAGAAGAACTGCTGAAAGAAGACGAGGAGGACGAAAGCAAGATGAAGAAGCGTCCGCCGGTAGTCTGTGTAATGGGTCACGTTGACCATGGTAAGACTTCTCTTCTGGATGCGATCCGTCATACGAATGTAATTGATAAAGAGGCGGGCGGTATTACCCAGCATATTGGCGCTTATGTTGTGGATATTAACGGTGAGAAGATCACATTCCTTGATACGCCGGGACACGAGGCATTTACTGCGATGCGTATGCGCGGGGCAAGTTCTACAGATATTGCGATTCTGGTAGTTGCGGCGGATGACGGTGTAATGCCGCAGACTGTTGAGGCGATCAACCATGCGAAAGCAGCGGGAGTCGAGATTGTTGTTGCAGTCAATAAGATTGATAAACCAAGTGCGAATATCGAGCGTGTGAAACAGGAACTTACCGAATACGAGCTGATTCCCGAGGACTGGGGCGGAAGCACGGTATTTGTGCCGGTATCTGCCAAGACAGGGGAAGGCCTTGAGGATCTGATGGAGATGATCGTACTGACGGCAGAGGTGCTGGAGCTTAAGGCGAATTCGAACCGGCGGGCAAGAGGTCTGGTCTTAGAAGCGCAGTTAGACAAGGGAAGAGGTTCCGTTGCCACTGTTTTGGTACAGAAGGGTACATTGAGGGTAGGCGATTCCATCGCTGCAGGTTCTGCCCATGGTAAGGTAAGGGCTATGATGGACGATAAGGGACGCCGTGTGAAAGAGGCCGGTCCTTCCATGCCTGTTGAGATCCTTGGACTAAATGATGTACCGAACGCGGGCGAGGTATTTGTCGGATGTGCCAATGATAAGGAGGCAAGAAACTTTGCCGAGACCTTTATTTCTCAGAGCAAGGTAAAGCTTCTGGAAGATACAAAATCAAAACTGTCTCTGGATGACCTGTTCAACCAGATTCAGGAAGGAAATTTGAAAGAACTTGGAATCGTTGTAAAGGCGGATGTGCAGGGCTCTGTAGAGGCCATGAAACAAAGTCTCTTAAAGCTTACCAATGAAGAAGTTGTAGTGAAGATCATCCACGGCGGCGTCGGAGCTATTAACGAATCTGACGTAAGCCTGGCATCAGCGTCCAATGCGATTATCATCGGATTTAACGTGCGCCCGGATGCAACGGCCAAGGAGACGGCGGACCGCGAAGGCGTGGATATCCGTCTGTACCGTGTCATCTACAATGCGATAGAGGATGTGGAGGCTGCCATGAAGGGAATGCTGGATCCGGTGTTCGAAGAGAAAGTACTGGGACACGCGGAAGTACGCCAGACGTTCAAGGCTTCCGGTGTAGGAACGATTGCCGGTTCTTATGTGCAGGACGGCGTCTTCGAGAGAGACTGTTCTGTGCGCCTGACGCGTGACGGCATTGTGATCTTTGAGGGACCTCTTGCGTCACTGAGACGGTTCAAGGATGATGTAAAAGAAGTAAGAGCGGGATATGAGTGCGGATTTGTGTTCGCCAACTTTAATGATATCAAGGAAGGTGATCTGGTAGAAGCATTCAAGATGGTTGAGATACCACGATAGAAAGATATTATCCCGCCGTGACACTGACTGGTCTTATGGAAATGTCGGAAGATACTTCATATATCCTGGCAAAGACTGGTTATAAAAGGAGTAGGAAATGAGAAAGAGAAGTATAAAGAATACCCGGGTCAACACAGAAGTACAGCGGGAACTCAGTAATATAATAAGAACGATGAAGGATCCCCGCGTCGCACCATGGACTTCGGTGGTTGCGGCAGAGGTTGCGCCGGATCTTAAGACCTGCAAGGTCTATATCAGTGTACTTGGAGATGAGAAGGCAAAGGAGGATACGCTCAAAGGACTTCAGAGCGCGGAAGGTTATATCCGGCGGGAACTGGCGCATACACTGAATATGCGCAATACGCCGGAGATACGTTTTATATTAGATCAGTCGATTGAATATGGAGTCAACATGTCCAGAAAGATCGACGAAGTGAACAGGAATATCATAACAGAAGGGGATGCAGATGCTGAATAAAATTCTGAAAGATGCTGTAACGATCGCTATTGGCGGACATATTCGTCCGGATGGGGACTGTGTGGGTTCGTGCATGGGATTATATCAGTACATCAAGGATAATTATAAGGATAAAAAGGTTGATGTATATCTGGAAGAGATTCCGGAGGCTTACAAATGCCTGAAAGATACGGAAGAGATTCGCCATGAGATTTCAGATGATATGGAATACGACCTTTTTATCTGCATGGATTGCGGGGATAAGGAACGACTTGGATTCTCTGTTCCGTTGTTTGAGCGGGCAAAGCGGACGTATTGTATTGATCACCATATCAGCAATGAGGGATTTGCCACAGACAGCTATATTGTACCGGATGCCAGCTCTTCTTCTGAGCTGGCCTACAACCTGATGGAAGAGGAGCGTATCTCACTTGACGCGGCGACCGCGCTCTATCTCGGCCTTGTACATGATACCGGGGTTTTCCAGTATTCCTGTGCGGGTCCGTCTGCGTTCCGTGCGGCGGCAAAGCTTTTGGAAAAGGGAGTAGATGCTCCAAAGCTCATCCAGGATACATACTATGAGAAGACTTATGCTCAGAATCAGATCTTAGGAAGAACTCTGCTTGAGAGCATTTTGTTCATGAATAAGACCTGTATCGCATCTTATGTTACGAAGAAGACTATGGATTTCTATGGGGTTGATGTAAAAGACCTGGATGGGATCGTAAGTCAGTTAAGAGTAACGAAAGGCGTGGAGGTTGCAATCTTCATGTATGAATTAGAGACCAATGTCTTTAAAGTGAGTTTGAGGTCTAAGGATCGTGTGGATGTGAGCAAGATTGCAAAGTATTTCGGAGGCGGCGGCCATAAGAAGGCTGCAGGGCTTACCATGCGGGGCACTTACTATGACGTGCTCAATAACCTGTCTGAGCAGATAGAACTCCAGATGGAGGATTCCAAAGAATAAAAATTACTGTTCGGGTTAAATGCGCAGGGAGAGAGGAACAGATGATACATGGTATATTGAACGTGTATAAGGAGAAGGGATATACATCCCATGATGTGGTGGCAAAGCTTAGGGGAATTACAGGGCAGAAGAAGATCGGCCATACGGGGACGCTGGATCCTGATGCAGAAGGCGTTCTGCCGGTGTGCCTTGGAAAAGCGACAAAGCTGTGTGATATGCTTACGGATAAGGATAAGACGTATGAGGCCGTATTGCTGCTTGGAAAGGTGACGGATACGCAGGATATCAGCGGTACGGTTTTAGAGACCCGGAATGTAGATAAGATTGATGAAAGGTCTGTGCGCGGGGCGATAGAAGCCTTTGTGGGTCCATATGAGCAGGTGCCGCCTATGTATTCTGCCTTGAAAGTGAATGGAAGGAAGCTGTATGAGCTTGCCAGGGAAGGAAAAGAAGTAGAGCGCAAGGCCAGGACCGTACAGGTCTATGGGATTGATATTTTGTCAGTCTTATTACCCAGGGTAAGTATACGGGTTCACTGTTCAAAGGGGACGTATATACGGACCTTGTGCCATGATATAGGAGAGAGGCTTTCTTGCGGGGGGTGTATGGAGACGCTGATCCGTACCCGGGCAGGGAGATTTTCACAGGAAACGAGCCTGACTCTTTCTGAGATTGAAGAAAGATATCGGGCGGGGCACCTGCCGGAGATACTGATACCTGTGGATGCGATGTTTGAGGAATACCCCGGCCTGAAAGTCAAGAAGGAATGGGATTCTATGGCGAAGAACGGCAACCCGCTGCCGCGAAAAGCGGTAGAGGCCGTCCGTCAGACCGCGGCATCCTGCGGAAATTCAGAGTATGTAAGAATTTATGACAAAGAAGGACGGTTTGTCTCAGTCAGCCGCTGGCAGGAAGATGAAAAGGAATATCACATCGTAAAGATGTTTTATGTGCCGGAATAAGGATAGGGAAAAGTGAAGAGGGACAACTATGCAATACATCAACAAACTGTCTGATTTCAAGGGCAGTAAAGAATCGGCAGTGACCTTTGGCAAATTTGACGGCCTGCATAAGGGCCATCAGAAATTAATAGAGAAAGTACGGGAACTAAGTGCTTTAGAGGGACTTGGCAGTATTGTGTGTGCATTTGACATGCATCCTTTATGGGAGCGGGCAGGGAAGACACCTCAGGTATTGATGACGGCAAGGGAGAGGCAGAGATATCTTAGCGGGAAGATAGGGACATTGGTGAATTGTCCTTTTACCCAGGATTTCAGCAGGATTCAGGCAGAAGATTTTATCCGGGATATCATCAGCGGATTATTCCATGCGAGATATGTTGTGGTCGGAACGGATTTTCAGTTCGGTTATAACAAGCGGGGGGATATCCGGATGCTTGGCCGGTATGCAAAAGAGTATGGGTATGAGCTGATCGTAATCGAGAAAGAACGGTATGAGGACCGTATCATCAGCAGCACATATATTAAAGAACTCTTAAGTGCGGGAGAGGTCGGACTTGGTTTTCGGCTTTTGGGATACCACTACGGGATTACCGGAAAGGTGGAGCACGGCAGGAAGCTTGGCCGTACACTGGGGTTTCCGACTCTCAACGTCGCCTGGCCCAAAGAGAAGCTGCTGCCGCCGCGGGGGGTATATCTGAGTAATATTCTTGTTGACGGACATTGGTTCCATGGGATCTCGAATATAGGTGTGAAGCCGACGGTGAGTAAGGATGAGAGAGTATTGATAGAAAGCTTTCTGTTTGACTATAGCGAAGAAGCATATGGAAAAGAAGTGTCGGTGGAGCTTCTGAAGTTCAGACGGGCGGAGCGGGTATTTTCCGGTATCAGAGATCTTCAGGAGTGTATTGACAAAGATGTGGAATATGGGAAGCATTTTTTCCTAAGTGAGGAGTAAAGGAGAATACGAATGAGGATCACGACAATTTTTTCGCTGTTGGGTGGTTTGGGGTTTTTCCTGTATGGAATGAAGCTGATGAGCGAAGGCCTTGAGAAGGCGGCCGGCGCCAAGATGAGAAGTATATTGGAGTTTTTTACAAAAAACCGTTTCATCGGCATGCTGGTGGGAATCATATTTACAGCGATCATCCAGTCGTCTAATGCTACAACAGTAATGGTCGTCAGTTTTGTGAATTCAGGCCTTATGAACCTGATGCAGGCATCGGGAGTTATCCTGGGAGCCAATATCGGTACGACGGTCACGGGGCAGCTCATTGCTTTTAATCTGTCGGACATCGCACCGCTGGTTGTCATCATTGGTGTTGTCATGGTCATGTTTTTCAAGAAACAGGGTATTAAGAAGATTGGTGAGGTTATTCTGGGCTTTGGGATTCTGTTCATGGGGCTTAGTATTATGGGAGACAGTATGGAGGCGGTGAAGGAATCACCGAAGATTATCGATTTTCTTGCGTCTCTTACGAACCCCTTTGCGGCAATCTTAACCGGATTTGCAATCACGGCGGTTTTGCAGAGTTCTTCTGCTACAGTGGGTATCATCCTCTTGATGGTGTCACAGAATCTTTTGGAATTCGCTATCTGCCCGTTTATGATCCTGGGTTGTAATATCGGTTCCTGTGTATCTGCACTGGTTGCAAGCTTAAGCGGCAAGAAGGATGCGAAGCGGGCCGCGATGATACATTTCCTGTTCAATGTGATAGGGTCCGCGATCATGTTTGTGGTACTTCTGATTGCAATCAGACCATTTACAGATATGATGCTCTATGTCTCCGGCGGCAGTCTTGCAAGAGCCGTGGCGAATGTACATACATTGATGAAAGTATTTGAAGTAGCGATGTTGTTCCCATTTATGGGATGGATCGTAAAGGCGACCTACCGGATCATTCCGGGTGAGGAAGCCACGGCAACGGAAGACGAGTACGAACTCCCTTTTATTGGCGGCGGGAAGATTCTTTCTTCAACGACCGCTGTGGTAAACGGAATTGCAGAGATCGAACATATGGGAAAGGTTGCCATGCAGAATCTTAAGGTCTCTATGGAAGTGCTGTGTAATCCGGAGGAAGAGAAGATCAAAGAGGTCTACCGCAGGGAAGCATATATTGATTATATGAACCGTAAGATCACGGATTATCTGGTGCGCGCCAATGAGTTGGTGCTGCCGATCGCTGATGAACGGCTGATCGGCGGATTATTCCATGTGGTCAATGATATCGAGCGTATCGGGGACCATGCGGAGAATTTTGCGGATTCCGCGAAATCAAGGATTGAGCATCATGTGTCTTTTAGCGACAAGGCAAAGCGGCAGCTTATGGAATTGAACGAAAAATCCGTAAAGATATTGGAATATTCTCTGGATATGTTTAAAAACAGGAATTATAAGCATATGGAAGAGATCCTTCAGCTGGAGGATGAGATCGACGCAATGGAGAAGAAACTGCAGAATTCTCATGTAAAACGGCTGACGAAGAATAAATGTACCCCGGAGGCGGGAATGATGTTTTCGGATACCATATCCGGTCTGGAACGTGTGGGAGACCATGCGACGAATATTGCATTTGCCATATTGGAGCCGTTTTCTTCTGCGGACGACGATGACGACGATTAGAAAGAATTAGTCTTTACATGCGGCATGGAATGTGTTATACTTGATAACTGTGAGAGCCGGTGTTCGGTAAATGGAAGCTCCAACCATTACTTAATATCAGGCATGATTGGCGGGAACTTAAGACGGCGGTTAAGAGTCTCTTATCGCAGCTCCCGGAAGATTTAAGGAGGACGAAAGCATGATTACAAAGGAACAGAAAGAGCAGATCGTAGCAGATTATGGTAGAACAGCCGGAGATACCGGTTCACCTGAGGTTCAGGTTGCGATTCTGACAGCAAGGATCAATGACCTGACGGAGCATTTTAAGAATAATCCGAAGGATCATCATTCAAGAAGGGGTCTGCTTAAGATGGTAGGTCAGAGAAGAGGTCTTTTGGCATATCTGAAGAAGACAGATATTGAGAGATATCGTAAGCTGATCGAGAGATTAGGACTTAGAAAGTAAGAGTTGGGACGCGGCAGATAAGTTTGCCGCGTCTTAATTTAGTAGTGGAGAGAGCAAATCTATAAAAGGAGAAGACTATGTATAAAAAGTTTGAGATGGAATTAGCCGGAAGAAAACTCTGTGTAGATGTAGGCAGAGTGGCAAAACAGGCCAATGGGGCGGTATTGATGCATTATGGGGAGACGACGGTGTTATGTACGGCGACGGCTTCCGAGAAACCAAGAGAAGGGATTGATTTCTTCCCGCTGAGTGTGGAGTATAATGAGAGGCTGTATTCGGTAGGAAAGATTCCCGGCGGATTTAATAAGAGAGAGGGAAAGGCGTCGGAAAATGCGATTCTTACCTGCCGCGTGATTGATCGTCCCATGCGCCCCTTATTCCCAAAAGATTACCGCAACGACGTGACGCTGGAGAACCTGGTTATGTCTGTAGATCAGGATTGTTCTCCGGAGCTTACGGCGATGCTTGGAGCTGCGATTGCAACCAGTATCTCGGATATCCCGTTTGACGGACCGATCTCCACCACACAGGTCGGTATGGTAGAGGATGAATTTGTGTTCAACCCTACAGCGACCCAGAAGGAAGTATCCGATCTGACGCTTACGGTGGCTTCTACGAGGGAGAAGGTTATCATGATAGAGGCCGGGGCAAACGAAGTTCCGGAGCAGAAGATGATAGAGGCGATCTTTGCGGCTCATGAGATGAACCAGAAGGTGATCGCATTTATTGATACGATCGTAAATGAATGCGGCAAGCAGAAGCATGCGTATGAGAGCTGTGCGGTTCCGGAGGAATTATTCGAGGCAATAAAGGAGATCGTTTCTCCCCAAGAGATGGAAGAGGCTGTGTTCACGGATGAGAAGCAGGTAAGAGAAGAGAATATCCGTGAGATTACGGCAAAGTTAGAAGAAGCGTTCGCGGAGAAGGAAGAGTGGCTTGCAGTTCTCGACGAGGCGATCTATCAGTATCAGAAGAAGACGGTCCGTAAGATGATCTTAAAGGATCATAAGAGGCCGGACGGAAGGGCAATCGATGAGATACGGCCTCTGGCAGCAGAGATCGATCTGATTCCGAGAGTTCATGGTTCTGCTATGTTTACCCGCGGACAGACTCAGATCTGTACGGTTACTACACTGGCGCCGCTTGCGGAAGCTCAGAGGCTGGACGGGCTTGATGAAGCAGAGACGTCCAAGAGATATATGCATCATTATAATTTCCCGTCCTATTCTGTGGGTGAGACCAGACCGTCAAGAGGACCGGGACGCCGCGAGATCGGACATGGCGCGCTGGCAGAGCGTGCGCTGCTTCCGGTGCTTCCAAGCGAGGCAGAGTTCCCCTATGCGATCCGTACGGTATCCGAGACTTTTGAGTCAAATGGATCTACCTCTCAGGCAAGTATCTGTGCGTCTTCTATGTCTCTGATGACGGCAGGCGTGCCGATCAAGGCGGCGGTTGCAGGAATTTCCGCCGGACTGGTGACAGGAGATACCGATGAGGATTATCTTGTGCTTACGGATATCCAGGGACTTGAGGATTTCTTTGGGGATATGGATTTTAAGGTTGCAGGAACTCACAAGGGTATCACGGCGATTCAGATGGATATCAAGATCCACGGACTGACAAGGCCGATCATCGAAGAAGCGATCGCGGCGACGAAGAAGGCAAGGACATATATCCTTGATGAGGTAATGGCGAAGACGATTGCAGAGCCAAGACCAGAGGTCGGGCCGTATGCACCGAAGATCATACAGATGCAGATCGACCCGCAGAAGATCGGTGATGTGGTAGGCCAGCGCGGCAAGACCATCAACGCAATTATCGACCAGACCGGCGTGAAGATTGATATTACGGATGACGGATCTGTATCTATCTGTGGTACGGATGCGAAGAGCATGGAAGAAGCGCAGAAGATGATCTATATCATTGTTACAGATTTTGAGGCCGGACAGGTATTGGAAGGCAAGGTCGTAAGCATCAAGGAGTTCGGGGCATTTATCGAATTTGCACCTGGAAAAGAAGGAATGGTGCACATCTCTAAGATTTCCAAGGAGAGGATCCGGCAGGTGGAGGACGTGCTGACCTTAGGAGATGTAGTGAAGGTGGTATGCCTTGGCAAGGATAAGATGGGGCGGATCTCATTCAGTATGAAGGACGTAGCAGAATAAAACATATGAACAGGTACACTACAAATCGCAGATGGGGACGCAGTAAAATCCAGTTTTACTGCGTCCCCATCTGTGATTTGCGGTGTACCTGTTTGTAATTTGCGGTGTACCCAAATAAAAAGCATGCATATTTGACGGGCTCGTACATATATTGGGATAGAGAGGTGGAAAAATATGGAGAGAGACACATTCATGAATGTCCTGCCCTGCAGCGTCCGTGCGGCGGTTACCCGCGAGCGGCTTAAGTATCCGAAACTTCAGGAGCTGAGAATGCGGGTGGGGAAACCGCTGCTCCTGATCTATAAGGGAAAGGAGAGAATGGTCAGGGACCGGCAGAATGAGCCCTATATTGTCACAAAGGAGGAGATCAGGGAGATGCTGGAGTATGTCAGTAATTACTCTTTGTATGCGTACGAGCAGGAAATGAAACAGGGATTTATTACGATTGAAGGAGGGCACAGAGTGGGAATTACGGGACAGGCAATCATAGAGAATGGAAGGGTGAAGAACTTAAGATATATCTCGTCAATCAATCTTCGGATGTCGCATGAGGTTTTGGGATGCGCGGATGCGGTATTTCCATATATCACCCAGGAGGGCAGAGTATGCCATACATTGATCGTATCCCCGCCGGGATGCGGAAAGACGACGCTCCTCAGGGATCTGGTACGTCAGATCTCGGACGGAAACAGATGGGTAGACGGCATGGCAGTGGGGGTGGTGGATGAACGTTCCGAGATCGGCGGCTGTTATATGGGGGTTCCCCAGAATCAGCTTGGTATGCGTACGGATATCCTGGACGGATGCCCGAAAGCCGAAGGGATGACCATGTTAATCCGTTCCATGAATCCGGAAGTATTGGCGGTGGACGAGATCGGAACCGCAGAGGATGTACATGCCGTTGAACATGCGATGCACTGCGGGTGCAGAATGATTGCTACGGTTCATGCGGATTCGATGGAAGAGCTCAGAAGGAAACCTCTTTTTGACCGGATGATTGCAGAGAAATGTTTCGAGAGATACATCGTGCTCAAGAACGGTGAACAGATCGGACAAGTAGAAAGTCTGTTCGACAGCCGGGGAAGCCTTCTCTACAGTGAACCGCGAACGAAGGAGACTCTATGCTGCTGAAGATAACAGGCGGAGTCCTTATTATGGCCGCCACTTCCATCTGGGGATGGAGTGCGGCAGAGAAACTGCGTAATCAGTATGAGCAGCTTAGATATCTTGAGAAGGTCATCTGTATGCTTCGAAGTGAGATCCGGTATGCGAGATCTTATCTTGGGGAGGCGTTTCGCCAGATCGGGAGGACGGCAAAGAGCCCTTATAAAGAGTGGCTTCTGAACCTTGACAGCCGGATGGAGGAAAGAAATGGGATCGCGTTTGACCGGCTGTGGGAAGAGTGCAGCCGGAAATATCTTAAAGATGCGGGGCTCCCCAAAGGCGCCTTTGAAAAGCTTACCGCTTTTGGAAGTCAGCTTGGGGTCGCGGATGCCGGGATGCAGATCAAGATCCTGGATTTATATCTGGAAGAGATCAGACAAACAATGGAGGAGCATCAGGAGGAAATGAGGACAAAAATGAGGCTTTGCCATTGTCTGGGCGTAATGAGCGGTATCTTTATTACAATATTGTTGTGCTAGTACTGTATTGCGCAGAATTTACCGGAATCGAAGCAATGCAGAATGGATCTGCCTGGAGGAGTGTATGAGTGTAAATCTAATATTCAAGATCGCAGCGGTGGGAATCCTGGTATCGGTATTGAGCCAGGTCTTAAAACACAGCGGAAGAGAAGAACAGGCTTTTTTAACCAGCCTGGCCGGACTTTTGCTGGTATTGTTCTGGATCGTACCCTATATCTATGAGCTGTTCGAATCTATTCAGCGATTGTTTGCGCTGTAGAAGAAAACAGGAAAAGCAGACGGCTTAAGAAGGGGATAAAGCGTGGAAAAGAAGGGGGGAGATGGGGTTGGATATGCTGCAGATTGGGATCATGGGAGTGGCGGGAGCGCTGCTGGCGGTGCAGTTTAAAAGCGGAAAGTCGGAATACGGCATTTATATCAGTGTTGTGCTGAGCCTGATTATATTCTTCAATATCCTGGGGCGTCTGACTCTAATCATCGATGCGATGAAAGGAATCGGCAGATATATCCGTATGGATCAGGCGTACATAGGAACCCTGATCCGTATGATCGGCATCACGTATGTTGCGGACTTTGCTGCGGGGATATGTAAAGATGCGGGTTATCAGACGATTGCCTCCCAGATCGAGATCTTCGGAAAGCTGGCGGTGATGGTGCTTGGCATGCCGATTCTTCTGACCCTGCTGAACACGATAAAGGATTTTCTGTCATGAAGCCGGGGAGGGATGAAAGATACATAAGGCCCGGCGGCAGAGCCGCGGCGCCGGGAAGGTTCAGGAAGCTTACGGTTATGGCTGCAATGGCTATGATAGCGGCGGTTATGATAGGGATAGTGCTGCCGCCCAAAGTAACGGCTCTGGCATCGGAGGCGCCGGAAGTGCAAAAGGAGGAGGGAGCGGCAAAGGAGGCTGAGAATTCTTCGGATGTGTATTCTGACCTGGAAGAGAAGCTGATCGGACAGTTTGACTTCGAAGAGATCGAGGATTCTCTTGAGGAATTGTTTCCCGAGGAACGGATGGGATTCAAGGAGACACTGATGGGGATACTCTCCGGCGATCTGAAGGTTTCGGCAGAGTTTCTTGGACATCTTGTGACCGATCAGATCGGTTATGTATTCCGGAAAAGCAGAGAAAATCTGGTATATATGCTGCTGCTTGCGGTGATTGCTGCCGTATTTGCTAATTTCTCCCAGGTATTTAAGAGCCGGCAGATCTCGGATATCAGCTTCTATGCGCTGTATCTGCTTTTGATTGCTCTGTCGCTTCATTCCTTTGAAGTGGTGGTCAACTGGGTCTTTGACGGGATATCCGCACTGACTTCTTTTATGGGAGTGTTCTGTCCGATTTATTTTCTGGCAGTCTCGGTTGCAAAGGGAAGTGTGACGTCCGTTGCCTTTTACAATCTGGTGCTGTTTTTGATATTTCTGACAGAAGTTCTGATCCAGAGGTTTTTGCTTCCGATGATACACATCTATATGATGGTGAAAGTCCTGAACCACCTGTCGGAGGAAGAATATCTGAGCAAATTCGCGGAACTGATCGAGATGGCCGTTTCGTGGATCTTAAAGACTCTGCTTGCCTGTATCGTAGGGCTGAACGTAATACAGGGGCTTATCAGCCCCGCCATAGATACGGTCAAGCGAAGTGCCCTTACAAGGGGGGCGGAAGCAATTCCGGGAATCGGAGATGTGATAGGCGGCATGGCGGAGGTGGCGCTTGGCACTGCCGTTCTTGTGAAAAACGGAATCGGTATGGCGGGAGCGGTCATCTGTGTTGCGCTGTGTGTTGCGCCGTTAGTCCAGGCAGGCTGTATCGTCCTGATGTATAAATTAGCGGCCGCAGTCATACAGCCGGTGTCCGATAAGAGGATCGTGGGATGCATTGAGACTGCCGGGGAAGGCTGCCGGCTGCTGCTGAATGTAATATTTACCACGGGGCTTCTATTCCTTCTTACAATTGTCGTAGTGTCTGCGGTTACTTGAAAAGTCCATGTTCAGAAAAGTCCAGAAAAGAGAGTATGAGTGAGTATGTTTGAATATTTGTATGATTGGATGCAGAATATTGCCTTTTATATGATCATGGTGACGTTTGTCATGCATGTGGTGCCGGATTCGGACTATAAAAGATATATCCGTTTTTTTACGGGACTGGTTCTTGCGGTGATGCTGGCGTCTCCCATACTTAATCTTCTTGGGATGGGAGATACCTGGCAGAATCTTTATGAAAGTGAAAAATACCAGGAGCAGGTGAGGAAGATGGAGGAGGCAGCGGCAGAGTATCTTGGCGGTACAGACGAAGAAAAAAATATTTCCATAGATGAGATAGAAGTGGGGAGATAGGATATGGGAGACAGAAAAAGGCAGCTATTTGCCATACCGAAAAATTTTTCATTAAAGAAGATGAAGAAGGATCAGCTCCTGATTCTGCTGCTTGCAGGTATTCTGCTGCTGGTTATTTCCCTTCCCGCCGGCCGAGAAGGGGATCAAAGCGGTAAGAAAAGCAAAATTGGGATCGGCAGCGAAAGCAAAGGCTCCGAGCAGGACGAGTATCTCTGCGGACTGGAACAGCGCCTGGAACAGACTTTGTCCCAGATGGCGGGCGTTGGCGATGTGACGGTGATGATTACATTGAAATCTTCGGCGGAGAAGGTAGTGGAAAAGGATCTGGAAGTGGCAAATGAGGCGGTCACGGAAGCGGACAGCCAGGGCGGTACGCGGTCAACCCAGAACAACAGCCATGGAGAGACCACCGTATATGCAGACGGAAACGAGCAGGGAGAACCCTATATCAGTAAGGAAATCTGCCCGCAGATAGAGGGGGTGGTGGTTATTGCGGACGGCGGAGGGGATTCTGTGGTCAAACAGAATATAACTGAGGCAGTTCAGGCATTATTTGGGATAGACACGCATAAGATTAGAATAATGAAGAAGAGTTCAAAATAATGTGGTAAAACAGGAGGAAGAACAGTGAAACAAATAGTGAAAAAAAACCAGATTATTATCGCAGCATTAGCTGTCATGATCGCAGCAGCGGGGTATCTGAATTACTCGGGGAAGATCTTCGGGGATAAGAAAGAGGCGGAGACAGCTAACGCAGATCTTGCCAGTCAGGAACTGTTAGACATCTCGGAAGAGGATCTTGCCAGCGCATCGGATGATATTGAAAGCCAGGACGGCGGGGAAGGGTCGGACGGAAGTGTGGACGGGACGCCGGGCGAGGCGGTTCTGACGAGCGGTGAGACCAGCGCGGTGGTTGCGGAGGCGAAGGTGACAAGAGAGCAGATTCGTGCGAAGAACAAAGAGTCCCTGCTTGAGATCATTGACAACGAGAACTTAAGTGATGAACAGAAGCAGGATGCGGTGAACCAGATGGTGGCAATGACTGACCTGGCCGAAAAAGAGGCGGCGGCAGAGACGCTCCTCGCATCGAAAGGATTCAGCGAGGTGGTTATCAGCCTTACCGCGGATACGGCGGACGTTGTAGTGAATGCGGCGGATTTAAGCGATGCAAACCGGGCGCAGATTGAAGATATCGTGGCAAGGAAGACCGGCGTGGCGGCGCAGAATATCGTGATCACGCCGGTGAATGCAGAAGGTAAATGATGAAATACGGCAGGCTGCCCCGAAACTGCTTTGGGCGGTCTGCCAGAGAATGATCGGTTAGGAACTGTATGTAAATAACCCGTGACAGTTCCTTATTATATCAGCAATTGACAGATCTCTTCCGGAGTTTTTCCCGGATTTTGGGAGACTGTATTATAGATCAGAAGAATATCATCCGGTGAAGACTCCAGTTCGTCGGCAATTACTGATAAAGGTTTATTTTTTGCACACTTCTTCTGGATTAAGGAGATACGATCTGTTAATTTAAACATTTTCTTTTCTTTTTCAACAGCTTTTTCAACGGCTTCTTCAACGGCTTTTTCAACGGCTTTTTCAACAGCTTTTTCCGTTTCTTCCTTCAGCTTCCTGTTAAATTTTTCCTGCACAATCTCCATGACAATGTCGCTCATACCATTTACCTCCTCAAATATGCTCTGATTTGCATGCATAATCGTGTCCATAACTGCCTGGTACAGACTGTTGTCTGCATGCATAAGATAATCTTCAATTAATTGTATTGCCCTGTCAGTCCCTTTCAGATTGTTTGTCAGATTGTTCAGCCAGAGGTTTTCTGACTCAGATAATCGACTGGTTACAATGATCTGAATGGGTATAATATCACCTTCTACATAATAAATACCAGGCTCTGCCATCTTTACCTGATAATTTCTGATTGTTCTCAGATGCCGGATCAGTTCGCGAGGGTATCTCTCTGATACGAAGGTGATGGTCAATTCATTCACGGATATTCGGTTTACGTAAGGAACATCCACTTTGTAAAAACAGGTATACCCATATACTTTGTAGAAATCATCTACACTGAGAGAATCTGCGGGGCTCTTGTATTCGACAATATTATACTTTCTGAATAACCTGCCGATATTCTTTTTCACAGGTCTGTCAGTTTCTTTTTTGATGATCAGCACATCGATTTCCATTGGCATTTTACTCAGTTGATGCTCATTTTCAAAAATCAGGTTGTCGGCATCGTCTTTAAGTTCAATCTGAATATCCGCATAGAATGCAGGATGCCAATAAATGTTGTCAGTATCCATAGAAAACCTCCTTACTTAGTTTGAGACGGAGATCTTCAGTGGTTTCAGAAAATCTCCTGCTTAATTGGGATAAAAGCATGAATTTTCTGAATGAACATAGGATAAGACATCCTTGTATTGATATGCTGTAGATGTATCGGAAATGGATATTCCAATATAATTGAACTGTAGAAAATATGCTTTCACTTATTCTAACATATTGTTATGGAGGACTCAAGATAAATTTTTCCTTGCCGAAGGCAACTTTTCATGGGCTGGATGCGTTATAATTCGCGGCCGGTCAGGCCGTGAATTGTAACGATTTGGAGAGAAAATATTTACATTGAAATAGAAGTTGACTATAATAATAAATAGTGTACATATTAATTGGGAAGCCTCGCAGCAAGCGGTTCAATTGCTATAGGGGATCCCATAAGATACTAGGAGGATGGGAATGGCGAAGGCACAGGTTAAAAAGGCACAGATTCAGGCGGAGAATGCGGTATTTGCTCTGGATATCGGGACGCGGAGCATTATAGGTATGGTTGGAGTTGTGGAAGACGGCAAGGTCAAGATCGTTGCCATAGAGAAGGAAGAACATACGGAGCGCGCGATGGTCGATGGACAGATTGAGAATATAGAGAAAGTAACGACATTGGCAAGGAAAGTGAAGAAGCGGCTGGAGGACAAGGTTCACTGTAAGCTGAACCGGGTCTGCGTGGCTGCGGCGGGACGTGCCCTCAGAACAAAACGTGCAGAATATGAGATCGACCTTAAGAGCAAGCAGCTGATCAACGATGAGATCATCAGCCGTCTGGAGGCCGGTGCGATCAATAAGGTGGAAGAGGCATTCGATGCAGAGAACAGCGCCGAGGAAGATATGCGTCGATTCTACCTGGTCGGTTATACCGTATGTCAGTATTATCTGGATGATTATAAGATCTCAAGCCTTAAGGACCACCGGGGGCAGAATGTGAAGGTGGATCTTATCGCGACGTTTCTTCCAAGCGAGGTGGTAGAGAGTCTCTATACCACGATGAATAAGATCGGGCTTGAAGTGGTCAGTATTACCCTGGAGCCGATTGCGGCAATCAATGCGGCGATTCCAGAGAATTTAAGACTTCTTAACCTGGTTATGGTGGATATCGGGGCAGGGACTTCGGATATTGCGGCATGTACGGGCGGAAGCGTGACGGGTTATACCATGGCTACTGTTGCCGGTGACGAGGTGACGGAAGCGATTATGCGAGAATATCTGGTGGATTTTCAAACTGCAGAAGGAATGAAGGCGCAGATCGAGCAGGAGGAAGTGGTTACATTTACCGATATCCTGGGATTCGAGAGGAAAGCGTCCAGAGAAGAGGTGCTCCAGTGCATCCAGAGCACTTCTGAGCTCTTGAGCAAAGAGATTGCCCAGAAGGTTCTGGAGGTGAACGGCGGTACACCGTCTGCACTGTTTTTAGCGGGAGGAGGCAGTAAGCTGGCGGGTCTTAAGGAGGGAATCACGGCGGCTCTGTCGATGGATGCGAACCGCGTAGCGATCGCGGGGAATAATTTTAAGATCAGTGCGTTTTCCGACGAATATGATCTGAATAATCCTGAGTATACCACGCCTCTTGGGATCACAGTTTCTTCCGGGCTGAATCTTATTAACGACAGCTTCCGGGTAACCCTGAACGGAAGGGCGGCAAAGCTTTTTCGAAGCGGAAGCTTTACGGCCTTGAATCTTCTGATGATGAACGGTTATAATTTTCAGGATATCCTGGGACGTCCAGGGACGAGCCTTACGGTCACGGTGAACGGCAAACGTAAGGTGTTCTATGGTACGGCAGCGATGCCATCCTCTCTCTTTATTAATAAAAAGGAGGGGAAGCTTTCTACGGTCATCAATGCGGGAGATTGTATTGATTTTGAACCGGCAATTCCCGGTGTTCCGGCAAAAGCGTGCCTTGGGGATATCGAGGGGGCAAATGAGTGCGCGGAGATCACTTTGAACGGGCGGGAGATGCCTCTTGATACGCCCCTTAAGATCGGTGATGTGATCCGGATTCGGATGCCGAAGACGGAGCCGGAATCTGAGAAAGTGGAGTCAAAGAAGGCGGAGTCTGAAACTGGAGAGTCAAAGAAGGCGGAGTCAAAGAAAGCGGAGTCTGAGAAAGTGGAGCCGGAGACTGGGGAAGCAGAAATCAAGGATGAAGGAGACGGGGCAAGACCAAAGGATTCGGCGTTGGAGCCAGAGAGTGCAGTATCAGAGCCTGAGCTGAAGCAGGAGACTGTAGTACCGGAGACTGAACCGGCATTGGATCGGGAGACTAAAGCAATGGGGGATGAGGCTGAGGTTGGGAAGATGGAGGTTGTGGCTGAGGCAGAGAAGGCAGGGCCGGAACTCAGGCCTGAGATTGAGTCTGGGGCAGTAAAGCCTGAGCCGGATTTTGAAAACGGGTTGATGAAGACAGGATCTGATGTAAAGGAAGAAGTTAAGCCAGAGGATGCGGCGGATAAATCTGCTCAGAGCGGACAAACTTCGGTAATAGAAATAGCCGGATCGGACGATGCGGGTGAGTCAGATGATGGGATTGAATTCATCGATGCAAGTGAGTTCAATGATATCATTGGAGCGGATTACGCAGATGGGCCAGAAGATATGTACGAGTTGGATCCCATGGCTGAGTCATTGGATGAGAAATCTGAAAGTTCAAAGTTCGAGGATGTGGAAGCTGTGATCCGGGAGTCCGGACTCTTGAAGCGTCATGGCAAGAGAGCCAAAAAAACCGAAGAAGGCCAGCTTGTGCTGAATTTTGATCAGGGAGAAGAGAAGGTATCTGCAGAAGAGCCGGAACCGGAGAAGGTTAGAAAAGAAGCTCCGATTCCAGTGAGGGTTCAGAAGGAAAACCCGGTTCGTGGGCCGGAGACAGTGAGTTTCCGGCTGAATGGTTCTGTGCTTCGCCTGCCGAAGAAGGAAGGCGGAACTCCCTATTATCTGATGGATATGATTCAATACTCAGGGATTAATATCCGTAACCCCAAAGGGAAGATCAACCTGATGGTGAACGGCGAGCCGGGAATGTTCCAGCAGCGCCTGGTGCCGGGAGATGTGATTGTCATTGAGGAAGAGAAATTGTAACAATCTTCAATGGCATAATGGAAAGGTGTAGAGTCTTTATTTGGTTGTTAAAGACTTTACACCTTGAGATTGATATTGAAAGGAAGTGCAGATATTATCAACATTTTCCAAACATAATTTTAATCCTTTTCTTGTAAAGGCGGATTTTGATATAATTTCCTCTCAATCTGCCGCCTCTCTATGGCTATTTGTTTTAACGCCTTTTCATCGTCTGTAACGGCTTCTATTCGCTCCAAGATAGACAATTGATCAAATAAATAACCATTATATTCTTTTTCGTTGGTTGGCATACATTTCACCTCCTGCACTTTCAAAAGTTTCTTCTATCCTTATTTCTGCCCTTTCCCTCATATCTTCAAATTTTCGTATATTTCTACGGTTCCTTACTAAAGCCCATAGAGATTATGCGAATATTCAGAATTTACTATATCTGTATATTAACATATATATTTTTTTTTTGCTATAAAATGTTGTTCTATTTAGTGATTCTGTTCAATGATTATATGAAAAGAAATGCAGAGATTTAAAATAAAAAATGTAATGAATCACTATACTTCATTACATTATGCCGATTCGCCCTTGTTTTCCGTGGGTGGAATTTGGTTTGACCAGAATTTTGACGGCGGTAAAATGAGAATCTATGGTCAAAAATCGTATTTTACGATTTCATTTCATTTATTTTCAGGGAAATACAGAAAGTAATAGATTTTGACTAGAATTTTGACGGCGATAAAATGAAAATCTCTTAAATTTCCTTAATTTTTCACCCGAGCGGAAATGAAAAGGCACAGATTTTCCAGATTTTAATCATTTTTTTAGGTGAAATTTGCAGAAATGCCATTAGAAACCAGCATGGAATCAGCCAAAATATTGACAAATTGATTTTCACGTGGTAATATAACGTAGATAAATGAAGAATTTAAGAAAATTTGCATCAAAAAAAATGTAATGAAGTATAGTGCTTCATTACATTTTTGCCGGAATATTTAGGACAATGGGGTTGCCGGGGACGATTTCTAACGCTTCATTACATAAAGGAAGAGTTTTGGCAGCAATCATTTTAGCAGGAAGGAGCCGAGGGTATGAAAATTGAATTATTTGAACATAATCAAACAGCCTACCGTGCGGCTCTAAGAATGATGGAAACCGTTGGAAAGGCGGCGATCATCCATCCAACCGGAACGGGAAAGTCCTTTATCGGGTTCAAGCTGTGTGAAGATTTCCCGGAAAAGACGATCTGCTGGCTGTCGCCGTCAGAGTATATATTCAGGACGCAGATTGAGAATCTGGCAGCGAGCGGCGCAGAGAAGCCGGAAAATATCAGGTTTTTCACATACGCGAAGCTGATGTCTATGCCGGAGAGGGAGATTCTGGAGATTAATCCGGATTACATCATACTGGATGAATTCCATCGGTGCGGGGCGAAGGCTTGGGGGCAGGGAGTGACGAATCTTCTGGAAATCTATCACGATGCGCTGGTGATGGGGCTTTCGGCAACGGCGATCCGTTATCTGGATAACCAGCGGGATATGTCGGACGAGTTGTTTGACGGAAATGTTGCCTCGGAAATGTCTTTGGGAGAGGCCATTGTGCGTGGAATCCTGAATCCTCCTAAATATGTGCTTTCTGTTTTTGCCTATCAGAAGGAGCTTGAAAAATACGAGAGACGAGTGCGAACGGCGAGAAACAAGGCCGTTCGTGATAAAGGAGAGAAGCTTTTAGAAGCTTTGCGTCGTGCATTGGCGCAGGCGGATGGGCTGGATGAGATTTTTCGTAAACATATGAAGGAACCTGCGGGAAAGTATCTTGTATTCTGTGCCAATTATGAGCATATGAAGGAAATGATCGATAAGGCGAAAGAGTGGTTTGCGAAAGTGGATGCGTCACCGCGGATTTATTCTGCTTATTCTGAGGATCCTGAGGCGAGTCAGGCATTTGCAGATTTCAAAGCAGATGAGAGCGGGCATTTGAGATTATTGTACTGCATCGATATGCTCAACGAAGGAGTGCATGTAGAAAATATCGACGGAGTGATCCTGCTTCGACCTACCGTGTCGCCGATCATTTACAAACAGCAGATCGGACGGGCATTATCGGCAAGCAAGAAGAAGGACGCGGTCATCTTCGATATTGTGCTGAACATAGAGAATCTTTACAGTATCGGAACTGTCGAGGAGGAAATGAAGATTGCCATGTCTTACTATCATTTCCTTCATCGGGAGGAAGAAATCGTAAATGAGCATTTCGAAGTGATAGATGAGGTGCGGGATTGTATCGCACTGTTCGGGAGACTGGAGGAGACGCTGACGGCTTCCTGGGATCTGATGTATGAGTTTGCGAAGCAGTATTATCAGCGGCATGGGAATCTTGAAGTCCCGATGAAATATCAGACGGAAGAGGGATACGGACTTGGACGGTGGATTCACACACAGCGGAGAGTTTATGCCGGTGAGAAATATGGAGTGCTTGGCGAAGAACGGATCCGCAGATTGAATCAGATCGGGATGATCTGGGAAAGCAGCCGGGACCTTGCGTGGGAGAGGTATTTTAACGAGGCGAGGAAATATTATGCCGGGCATGGGAACCTGAATACCAGTGCTGATACGGTAACGGATTCGGGAGTCCGCCTGGGTGCGTGGATCTGTCAGCTTCGGACATACCGAAAAAGCGGGATCAAGAAAGCGTATTTGTCGAAGGAGAGAATCCGGATGCTTGATGAGATCGGGATGATCTGGGATGTGCCCGACTATCTGTGGGAGGAGAATTTCGCAGAGTGTATGGAGTATTACCGGGAGCATGGGAATCTGGATATCCCCAATGCTTACTGTTCTCCGAAGGGTCTTAAGATCGGCGGATGGATCAGACGACAGCGATTGCTTCGAAAGGGTCAGACCAAAGGGGCGAAGCTTAGCCAGGAACAGATTGCAAGACTTGATTCCATAGGCATGGTCTGGAAGACGAAACCAGAGCAGAAGTGGGATCAGGGCTATGCGGAAGCGAGAGCCTACTATGAGGCAAACGGGAATCTGAATGTCCCTGCATCTTATGTAAGCCCGACCGGGTATAAGCTTGGCGGATGGATTGTGGACCAGCGGGAGAAGGGCAAAGAGAAGTGTCAGTCCAAACGGCGGGAGAAGCTTGATGAGATCGGGATGGTCTGGGAGAAGCCGGATCCCTGGGAGGTTCGCTATCAGCTTGCGAAAACCTATTATAAGGAACACGGGAATCTGAAGATTCCGCTTAAGTATCGAGCGGATGGAGTCTGGCTTGCCAAGTGGGTCAACGAACAGAAGCACATATATGCCGGAAACCGGGGCAAAAAAACGCTGCGGGAGGATCAGGTGAGAAGGCTTGAGATGATTGGGATGGAGTGGGGTGTGCCAAGGGTGGATGACTGGACTCGGGAGAATTGGATTCAGAACGGAGTAACGAAAGCAAAAAGTCAGAATAGAGAGAATTGGAATCAGGATGAAACAATGAAAACAGAAAGCCGGATTCGGAAGAATCGGATTCAAGATGAGACAATAGAGAAGAATCACGATCAAAAAGAGACTCGAAAGAGCATTGCATGATGGCTGTGTATTCATGGTTTATTGCCCGGGTACGTGTCGGATCTGAAGAAAATGTCAGGCAGCGGTGTTTGGATTATCTGAAACTGACGGCAGACAATATGATTCAAGATTGTTATGTCTTTCGATATGAAGAACAGAGACGCATCCGCGGAGAGTGGACCAAGCAGGAGAAAGTCTTGTTTCCCGGGTATGTATTTATTGTTGTGGATTTGTCCGAGAATGCAAAGAAGAAGCGGCTGTCCGATACTGTAGAAATAGAACAAATGCCTGGTAATATGAAGCCAGAGAAGCTGAAAGAGATGGAGCAGGAGATATGCCGCATCAAAGGAGTCATAGAACTTTTGAAAAGAGATGGAAAGCCGGCTGTTCTGAATGAGGAGGAAGTACAGTTGCTTCGAATGTTTGATGACCGCGGGCAGAGAGTAGAAATGTCGGAAGGTGTAATTGAGCGATCGAAAATTAAGGTATATTCCGGTCCGCTTGTCGGAAAGGAGAAGTATATCAGAAAGATTGACCGACATAAACGAAGGGCGTTCTTAGAAATGCCGATTTTCGGTGAGACGAAGAGAGTTCAGGTTGGGCTTGAGATCGTATCAAAGAATTAAGTAACAGGTTATTTAAAGATGAATTATCATACAGGATTATTTTCTGAAATACTTGCAGCAAGGGCACTTGGATTTTAGAGAGTATGACATATCTGATATCTGAAAGATTTTCATTGATACTGATAATGTATCTGTAGAAAATGTGGATGAGTTACCATAACCGTAAGAGATATTTCTTGTTGGTATGGATAGCGAAGCATGTCATGGCGGTGAGAATAGATTTTGCCGGTATGGATGGCGAAGCATACCATAGTGCAGAGAAATCTCATAGGTCTGAATGGCGAAATATTATTAGTGTCAGAGATAAGCTCTGTCGGAAAAGATGGAAGAGTGTGCTATAGGCAGGAAAATCGCAGGAGGCTAGGCATGTACTATGTGATACAGGTTGCTTCAGGGACAGAAGATAAAGTAGAAGAACAGATTCGGATCATAGTTGAAAAAGGAATGTATGGCAAATGTTTTCATCCGATGCGTCATATGAAGAAAAAGTTTCGGGGCAGATGGACAGAGGTTCATGAAAAGTTGCTTCCAGGTTATGTATTTATCACAAGTGACCAAGTAAAAAAACTGTATCTGGAACTTAAACGTGTACCGATGGTGACGAAGCTGCTCGGAAAAGACGGAGAATACTTTACGACACTTTCTGATCAGGAGGCAGATTGGTTGGAACGGATTACGGATTCGTCAGATGACAACATGGAAGTGCCGATTTCCCAGATATCAGTGTCAGAAAATGATGTGGTGACGATTCTGTCAGGTCCGCTTAAGAATGTGGAAGGGCAGATTAAAAAAATCAATCTTCACAGGAGGATTGCGGAAGTCGAGGTTGATTTTATGAATCGGAAGACGGTGATTCATCTGGGGATAGAGATGGTGGAGAGGAAAAAAGAAATAAATTAAGGTTACGAGAGGAGACTTTTATTGATGGATGAGAGATATCAGGAAGTCAATGAAATTAATCTGATAGATCTGATGTTCTACTGTCTGAAGCGGTGGAGATGGATTGTTGTGTGTATGGTATTGATGGCAATTGTTGCGGGAATCTATAAATATCAGGCGACAATTGAGGAAAATCAATTGAAAAAGGAACAGCAGATACAGCAGTCTATGGAAGAGCCAGCTGAGGATGGAACAGAAGAAGAAAGTGAGCCAATTGTATTCGAAGATCCGGTTTCGTCGGCGGTTACTTTTGCCATTGTTGGAATGATCGGCGGGGTGTGTCTGGTTTGCCTGATATTTTGTATGAGCTATGTTATGGGCGGGAAATTGCAAGATGAGAGTAATTTTCAAAGAAAATTTGGCATGCCATTGTTAGGAGTTATTCGGAAAAATGAAACAAAGAGGAAGATATTCGGATTTGTGGATCGATGGATTCGGCGGATGGAAGAAGGACCTTGTGTAAAAATTCCAAGGAATGAACAGATAAAGATAGCGGCAGTGAATGTACAGAATGCTATTCATAAAGATACTGAGAAAAAAATAAAGAGGGTGATGTTGGCGGGAACCGTTGCAAATAATGAAGTGATAGAAATTTGCGAACAACTTGTAGAAGAGATAGGGGGGATTACATTTTCGCCTTATAGACAGATTGTGTTCCATGCGGCGGCGCTGAGAAAGTTAGAGTATTATGAGGGAATTCTATTTATTGAAAAAAAGGGTGAATCTTATGAAAAGCTTATCAGGCAGGAGAAAGAGTTGGCAAATAGCAGAGATGTAAGAGTATTGGGGATTATCGTATATTAGAATGTTTTTAAGTCTTTGATTGAAGAAGAATGAAACAAAACCAGTTAAAAAGCTTACATAAATGAGGAAAAACATGAAAGCCTATAATGGCATGTACAACAGATATATAAAAAGAGCCATAGATTTGATAATTGCCTTCCCCTTTCTGATTATGGTATTGCCAATATATTTTGTAATCAGTATTGCAATTATAGCCGAAGATGGCAGACCAGTATTCTACAGACCTCTTCGTGGAGGCTATAAGAATAAACCATTTAGAATCTTCAAATTCCGAACAATGGTTAAAAACGCCGATAAAATTGGTGGTGGAACAACAGCAAACCACGATCCAAGGATTACTAAGGTGGGAGCGATACTGCGCAAGACGAAGCTGGATGAAACCGCGAACCTCCTGAATATTCTTATGGGTACGATGTCGTTCATTGGACCACGACCGGAGTTGTTACAATATGCAAATAAGTACGAAGATGACGAAAAGAAGATACTGGAGGTTCGACCCGGGGTGACTGACTTCAGTAGTATTGAATTTATTAATCTTGATGAAATAGTTGGATCCGAAAATGCTGACGAAATGTATGAGAAGTATGTGCTAAAGAAGAAGAATGTATTACGAATCAAGTATGCAGAATCTGTAAGCTTCGAAACTGACTGTAAGATATTCTTTACAACCATATGGAAAGTTCTTGAGAAGGCTTTCGGGTACTTATTCAAGAAAGAACATAGATAGTATTAAATAAATACTGAGCATGTCTTATTGCAATAATACTATAGGCAGGAATAATGGTGCTAAAGATGCCAAGGGCATGTGAGGCATAGGCGATCATGGTAGAACACAATTAAGAGCAAGGAAAGGATTGTTCATGGAATACATTACATTAAGGAATTCTGACCTCAAAGTATCTCGCTTATGTATGGGCGGTTGTCCTATGGGCGGGTATGGATGGGGAGATGTGCTAGAAAAAGAACTGATTGATGCGGTTCATGCGGCATTAGATAATGGTGTGAACATATTTGATACTGCTGATACGTATGGATTGGGACAAAGTGAGAGAACATTTGGAAAGGCACTGGGAAACAGGCGAAAAGATGTTGTTATAGCAGATAAGTTTGGTGTAAGAGCTGGAAATGGTCCGACATTTTATGACAACAGTCCCGGATATATCAAAGAAGCTATTGAATTGTCATTGAAAAATCTTGGCACTGATTATATTGATCTATACCAAGTTCATTACAGGGATGAGAAAACACCTCTTGCAGATGTGATTGAAACTTTGGAAAATCTAAAAAAAGAAGGAAAAATCAGATACTACGGTCTCTCCAATATACACGAAGCTGACTACGATGAGATAAAACCTTTTATTGGGAAGATTGTCAGTGTTCAGGATGAGTATAGTTTAGCGTGTCGCAAAAATGAGCAGGATTTAAAAACGTTATATTTTGACTTTCAAATAACTCCTTTGACATGGGGAAGCCTTGGACAGGGTATTTTAACAGGTAAATATGATAAGAATGCTGTATTTGGTCCAAATGATCGTCGCAGCAGAGATATATACGTAAATTTTCACGGAGATAAGCTCTTAAAGAATCTCGACATTGTTGAGGCGATGAAGCCCATAGCTGAAGCTCATGGGAAACCGATTAGTGCTGTAGCTATCAGATTTATTCTGGATTGGCTTGAAGGTTCTGTAGTTCTGGTTGGAGCAAAGAGACCGAGCCAGATACTTGGAAACATCGAAGGCTTGGATTGGAAACTAGATGACGTAGAGATTAAGATGCTTGAAGAATTATCAAGAGATTGAGGTTTTAGCAATGGGTTGGACAAGTGAACAATTAGCATGGTTAATAAGGCGACATGGTGTGGAGATGACCCACCTTTCAGGTGGCAGTCATATCGGTGCGATTATGTCTGTAGCGGATATAGTTGCTGTTTTATACACAGATGTGTTGAAATATAAACCGGAAGATCCTAAATGGAAAGACAGGGACCGTTTTATTCTCTCGAAAGGTCACGCCGGCGCAAGCATCTATGCCGCTTTGGCAGAGAAAGGGTTCTTTCCAGTCGATGAACTTAAAACTCACTATCAAAATGGTAGTCGATTGTCTGGCCATGTGAGTCACCACCTACCTGGTGTTGATTTCAGCACTGGTTCTCTTGGACACGGACTTTCTGCTGCAACGGGTATGGCTTATGCTGCTAAGAAGGATAGAGATAACAAGCATCGTGTGTTTGTTGTTCTTGGTGACGGTGAATGCAATGAAGGTTCCGTATGGGAAGCAGAACTTTTTGCCAATCATTTCAGGCTTAATAATCTTGTGGCTATTGTTGATCATAACTGGATGCAAAGCTTGGACTTTAATGAGAATACATTAGAGATTGAAGACTTTGCTTCAAAATGGTCAGCGTTTGGATGGAATGTTATTGAGATAGATGGTAATAATCATGACGAGTTGAAAGAGGCGTTTAAGAAAGCAGAGGAGTATGGAAATAAGGAGCCTCACAAGCCTACTGTAATCATTGCTGATACCATTAAGGGCTATGGCGTGAGTTTTATGGAAAATGATATTCTCTGGCATTATAGATTTCCGCATGATGGTTGGGAATATGAATGTTCAGTACAGGAACTGCATAACAGCAAACCGACAGGTGTTGAGGATCCATACACACCGGAAGGTTTTCCCGATGCCGTTGCTAAGATAGAAGAGTTGGGAACAAAGTGGACATACACAGAGACCTGGAATCCAACTTATCCTGAACCAATGAAGAGAGTGTATGCAGAACCCAGGACGCATGAAGCAATTCACAGCGTGGTGAGGGAACAGGAATGAGAGATACATTTGTTAGAACGCTGACTGAGTTGGCGAAAGAAGATAAGAACATTGAACTTGTGACAGGTGACCTTGGCTTCGGTGTTTTAAGGCCATTCTATGAAGCTTGCCCCGATCAGTTTACGAATGCCGGAATTGCAGAGCAGAATATGACTTCAATGGCAGCAGGTATGGCGTTGGAAGGCAAGAATGTTTTTACATATAGTATCGGTAACTTTCCTACATTGAGATGTCTTGAACAGATAAGGAATGATTGTGCATATCATAAAGCGAATGTGACTGTGGTTTGCATTGGTGGCGGATTCGTGTATGGTCCTCTTGGAATGAGCCACCAGGCAACAGAGGATCTGGCGATTCTTCGGGCTCTTCCTGATGTCGTGGTAATGGCACCAGCAGATCTCGTTGAGGCGGAAGAATGTACAAAAGCGCTTGCTAAACACAATGGAACGGCATATCTGAGACTTGGCCGTGGTGGGGAAAAGCGTATTCATAAGAAGATAGATGATTTCCAAATCGGTAAAGCTATAAAGGTTCATGATGGTAAAAAAATTGCGGTTTTTAGTACAGGTGCAATCTTTGAAGAAGTTACAGCTACTTATGATGAGTTGAAGAGCCAAGGATACAATCCTGCGGTTTATACTTTCCCAACTGTAAAGCCAATTGATCAGGAGACGATTAAGGAAATCAGTAGAGAGTTTGATTTGATAACCACGGTTGAAGAGCATAATATCGTCGGCGGCTTCGGTTCCGCTGTAGCTGAAGTGATGGCTGAGATGAAAGATAAGAAGGCCAGATTACTTCGTATAGGCCTAAATGACGAGTACAGTGTTAGGGTCGGAAATCAGAAATATCTTAGAGAGCAGTATGGGATGGATAGTAGGGCTATTGTTGAAAGAATATTAAGAGAAATATAAAGGATGAACATAATGGAACAGTATCCTAGATTATTGATTATTTGTCATAACCTATATGACGATACAAATAATATTGGAAAAACTCTGGTTTCCTTACTTAATGGATGGCCTATAGAAAAACTGGCACAGATAAACTTCAAAAATGATATACCAAGTTTTATAAGATGCAAAAAATATTACAGTATAACGGATAAGGATGTTGCACTTTCTGTGATGACATTTGGAATTCATAAAGTTGGTAAAAAATTACTCAAAGCAAATCAAATCCTAGTTAGTGATACAGAAAAGAATTTATATCGCTTTGGAAATAAGCGCATTCCTCTTGTTAGCTTTATAAGAGATACGATGTGGGGGCTTGGTACATGGAAGAATAAAGAACTGAAAAAATGGGTGGAGCAATATGATCCAGAAGCAATACTCTTTGTTCCGAACGACTATGTTTTGGCCTACCGGGTCGCGTTATTCATAGAAAAACGCATCAAAAGAGTGCCTTTGATTCCATACTATATGGACGATTCATTTTATTACGACTGCGAGACAAGTGGAATAGATTATGTACGAAGGCTACAACTAAGGAAAAAAGCAAAACAAGTTCATTCTTATGCTTTGAGTATTTTTACAATCTGTAATAAAATGAGCAGAAGATATGAAAGGCAGTTCGGTATTCCGTGTACTGACTACATGAACAGTATTAAACCTGGCGATTTTTCGGTGAAAAATGTAGATGATAAGAATATAATTTTTTCATATATAGGGAATTTGCATTCTAACAGATGGAGATGTTTGGTGGAAATTGGTAAAGCACTTGAGAAGGTTTCAAAAAAAACAAAATCCAATATTGAGTTTCGAATCTATTCTGCGAGTAATATTGGAACATATGAAATATCAGTACTAAAAGCTGTTTCATGTATACGCTTGATGGGAAGTGTTCTGCCTTCTGAAGTCCAGAAAAAGCAACGAGAAGCAGATATCTTAGTGCACGTAGAGGCGTTTGATAAAAGAAGTAAGAATTCCACAATGTATTCGTTGTCTACTAAGATCCCAGAATATATGAATGCGGGTGTAAGTATATTTGCTTATGGACCATCCGATATAGCATCGATTGAATATCTAAAAGAAAATGACATAGCATTTGTATGCGATAAAAAGGAGAAATTAGAGGATATTCTTTATTCTGCAATTGTAAATAAGAATCAGCGTGAGAAATATATACAACAGGGAATTTTACTCGCAAGAGAAAAACACAACATTGAAAAGGCTAGCAAAAGGTTTATTAATTCAATCATTAGCTGTTGGAAAATGGGTGTGGGCGACGAATGAAAATATGTTTTATTAATGCTTGGGGAAGTGGAAGTACCGGTAGACTAGTTGAACAACTTGCAAAGAGATGTGAGTCAGAGGGAGATAAGTATATCTCATTTTTTGGCAGAGGAAAAAGTTATCTTGACGATGCTATTTGCTATAATACAAAAATGAGTTTGTATTGTGACGCGCTTTTTAGCAGAATGTTTGATAATCAGGGGCTGAATTCTACTAGACAAACAAAAAAGATGCTCAAGGAAATGGAAGCGTTTAAGCCGGATATAATCCACATTCACAATCTGCATGGGTATTGGATAAACTATAGATTGTTATTTGACTATATCAAAAAAAAGAAAACCAAAGTTGTTTGGACATTACATGATTCGTGGCCGATGACTGGGCATTGTGCGTGTTATTCATATCTGAATTGTGAGCATTTTAATTCTGGCTGCGGGAATTGCCCCGGCAGAAAAGAATACCCTTCTGCGTGGATTGATAGATCACGAAAGAATGTCATGCTAAAATCAAACGTGTTTTCGGCTGTAGATTATATGACAATTGTTACGCCATCAGAATGGATGAAAAAAAATGTTGAAGGAAGCATACTGTCAAAGTATCCGGTGAAAGTTATTCGCAATCAGATTGATAAAAGTGTATTTTATTATCGAAAAGATAGTACTCTAAAAGAACGAAGGGGGATTCCTGAAAACAAGAAAATTGTATTGTATGTAGCTATGAGTACATCAGACCCATGGAAAGGCTTTACGATTTTTAAAGATGTTATTGGATTATTACCTGACAATTATCAAGTTGTTATAGTAGGCGAGTGTAATCTTGCTAATTCAGATAAAGTGACTAATTTGGGGAGAATAAATAATCCTTCAGAGTTAGCCAAAATCTATAGTATATCAGATGTATTAGCTAATCCATCATTAGATGATAACTATCCCACGGTGAATTTAGAGGCATTAGCATGCGGAGTTCCGGTTGCAGCATTTGAAACAGGTGGCATTCCGGAACAGATTAATAATAGTTGTGGAAAGATAACAAAAGAGAGAACGGCGAAAGCACTCCTGAATTCCATTATTATATTAACTAATTGCAATCGTGACAGTATGAGAATAAATTGTTTGCAAAGATATACAGAAATCTCTTGTTCAGTAAATAATGTACAAGAATATTATGCCATTTTCTGTGATATGTTAATGGAGGAATTGAAATAATATGAAGTATAGGGTGACTGTATCCCAAACTGCACTTAATGCTATTCTTGTTTATATTTGCTTGTCAACAGCGGCCTTATCTGATTCTGCTATTTTGCATATTGTTGGAATTTTAGCTTTGGTTGTAATTTTAATTGCTAGTAATTTAAACGAATCCATATTATTAGCAGTGATTTTTACACCTAATTTGGCGATAGTTACACTTTCAAACACAGGGATAGGGTTAATTGGATTAGTATATCTCATCGCGTTTTTCAAGTGTCTAATAATATCAAAATCGAAGTTTAGAGCAAGGCCAATGATTATTGTGCCGTTTGTTTATTTAAGCCTTGTTTCACTAACTAGAGCCGCTTATGGAAATATATATGACGTATTTGTCATTTGTGAGGTTTTTATAGTAATTTTTACATGGAACTATATATTCGATAATGCAGGACAGGATTTGTATAAGCAGATTTATTGTGCATATAGTTTTGGATGTGTACTTATGATGATAGGTATGTTGTTCAACTCTTTAGCAATCTCATCGTCAGAATTATCTCGAAGGATGGCAATACTAGATGATGCAAATTTTACAAGTATGGCATACATCATACTGTTCGCCAGCTCGTTGTTAGCATACTCATATAAGTTAGAAGTTGAACATCCTGTAGTTAACATAATCATTTCCCTGATCGGGGGAGCTGCTACTGGATCAAGAGGATTTTTAGTTTCCTTAGGTGTCGTCGTGCTGGTATTTGCCTTAGCAGGTGTTATTAACAAAAAGGAAAGAAAAGCCACATTATTATTTGGATTGATAATAATAATTGTTTCGATATTGTATTTTATGGGTGTAGAATATGTTGTTGATCTATATAATAATACCATAGGAAGAACTATTAATTTGAGTAATTCCTACAGTTCTGGAGAATTTATGGATGTTACAAGTGGAAGGATGTTTCTATGGAAGTATTATAGTAATAATATATTGAACAATCGCAATATTCTTTTGTTTGGGCGTGGTTTTCATAACTATTATCTATCCCAAAATGGCGGTTATTTTGGGATGTCGGCGCATAACTCATATATAGCATCCATTATTGGTGTAGGGCTAATTGGGACGGTAATGCTGTTTATCTCATATTTTTCCTTGTGGAAAGATAGACTATTAGTTAAACATCAAAAAGGATCTATATCGTTTATTTCGGTATTTTCAGGAACAGCTGTAGGCTATTTTCTTTTAGACGGAATACTAGATTTGCGGCTAATTATGTCTATTGTTATGACACTGGTTATGTATAGAATTTATCAATATGAATCGATAAGAACTTCATAATATAAGCAATATATAGACAAGCAAGAATATATACGAAAATGGAGAGGTTAGAAAACAGGGTGAAAAAAAAAGTCGGATTAATCACATTTCATAATTCTATAAACTATGGTGTTTTTCTACAAGCATATGCACTTCAGACATTTATAGAGCAGGCAGGATACGAAGCTGCGATAATAGACTATAACAAATTTACTGAAAATAAAAAAAAGAAAAGCATAGCATACAGGATAAAACATTTGAAGGAAACTCTCAAAGTCTTACATATGATTTGTTTTTTACATAAAAAGAGAGTTAAAGAAAAGGAAGAAAAATTTAAGATATTTGCACAAAATAATTTCAAATTGTCAAAACTTATGGGTACGTTTGATGATATTGCTAGAGAAGAGTCAAAATATGATAAATTCGTATGTGGAAGTGATCAAATATGGAATCCAGAATACACACAGGGTAATCCAGTTTATTTTTTGAGGTTTACACCTAGAGAAAAGAGAATAGCATACGCTCCAAGTTTTGGGGTAGAACAGTCAAGTAAGATACTTTATGAGTACTTAAATAAGTATAAACTTTATTTATCTGAGTTTTCAGCTATTTCTGTAAGAGAGAAAACAGGACAGAGTATTATTCATAATTTCTCAAGCATTTCACCTAGTGTTGTTGTCGATCCAACGCTATTGTTGTCGGAAAAGTATTGGCAAGAAAAAAGCAGAAAAGTGCAAGTGAAAGAGAAAAAATATGTGTTATTTTATGTATTAGGCGATAATTATTTATATAAGAAATTGGCCAAAAAAATCGCAACTCAGGGAAGATATGCGGTTATATGTATTCCAACAAATCCACTTTGGAATAGATTAAGTTGTGTAAAAAGATATTATGCAGGGGTTGATGAATTTTTATACTTGTTTAAAAATACAGAATATATTATTACAGACTCATTTCATGGAACAGTTTTTTCAGTTCTCTTTCGAAAAAACTTTTCGGCAATTCTTAGAAATGATACGACTCATTCTTTATGCTCACGAATAGAAGACTTTTTAGGCAATATACATTTGCAAAAGAATTGTATAAATGTGTCGGATATTCTGAGTATAGATGTGAATAGCAAAACAAATTATGACTATAGCGTTGAAATATTAGAAACATGGATATATGAATCAAAAGAATATTTGAAGAAAGCATTGTCCGAAGGTAATATAGGTGAATGAGTTGAGCGATTATAAAAAAACAGCATATTGTGGATGGACTAGAAATACAAAAGACTTATGTGAATCATCATCAGGAGGTATTTTTTATTGTTTAGCAAAAAAAATACTTGAAAAGGGGGGCTATGTTGTAGGAGCTGTATATTCGGACGATTTTAGATCCGTTGAACATATTATATCTAGAGAAATCGAAGATGTAAAGAGAATGAGAGGATCAAAATATAGTCAAAGCAATTATGCTGATATAATTGATAAGATAGAAGAAAAATGTAAGAATGGGAATAGCGTCTTGTTTTCTGGAACCCCATGCCAATGTTATGTAGTAAAGAAAAATGTTAAAAGTGATAGGCTAATATGTGTTGATTTGATTTGTAATGGAATGCAGGATAGACGGGTATTAGAGAGCGAAATAAGCAGGCTTGAAGTGAATGCTAGTGCAAGGATAACGGATTATTCTATGCGATATAAAAAGGATCATTTGCATTTACCTATATATATGCATGCAAAGTTTGAAAATGGTGTTCAGTATGAAGAACAATTATATAAATCTGTATTTGGGAAAATATATGGAGCAAGATTAGCTCTACAAAAAAGCTGTTATAGCTGTAAATTTAAAGGAATTTCAAGATTGGGAGATATTACAATAGGTGACTATAGGGGCTTTCGGGTTTTGGGAAATAAAGAAATTAATAAATATGGAGCATCAACAATAATCGTTAACACTGAAATTGGCAATAAATTGCTTGATGGTATAAAAGGAGATTTAGATTTATTTCAAGCTGCGAGTATTCGTGGCGTTATTTTTTCCAATAATAGAATTGTTATATCCGGCATTAGACCATCGAATAAAAGAATAGAGAAATTTTGGGATGTATTTAATGAAAAAGGAATAGAAGAATCTGTTGGATTATCAGAAAAATACTTGTCAAGATGGGGAAATATAATTCACAGAATACTAGATAGACTGTTATTAATCAAATATATGATCATTCGTAGAATATAATGATAAGTATAAATTTATCAAAATGGAAGGAAATGAGATGTATTTGGTTAAAAATACATCATATAAGATAAATATGTATAAGAATGTGATATTTATAATTGTTGATTCTCTGTGTCAGGATAATGTTGGAATAGGTTATTCTGGGATAACTACAACTCCTTTTTTAGATTCAATCGTAGACACGGGTATTTATGCAACAAATGTATACTCTCAAGGCCCATTTACTGAGGCTGGAACAAAATCATTATTATGCGGGGAAGATACTCTATCAAATGGAGGATATTTATTAAGATACGCAAACGCAGATTCGTTTATTACGGATGTTTTTAAAGAAAATGGTTATGAAACGTATTGTTATATGTATCCTAATGCTCTTTTGTCGCAAAAATCATTAAAATGTACGGATCATATGTTGTATACATCTGGATTTGACTTTGAAGTGATTTGGAAGCAAAAGTTAGTATACTTTTTAGAAAGATATAAGCTTAATTTACTGGACGAGGAAGATATTAACGATTGTATGAATGTGATAGAATTGACACTGGAGTCATGGAAGAGTTTTTTTTGCCCTGTCAATAAGTCTGAATCCCACTCGTTATTAAGTGATTACCTGCAAGAATATGATTTAGAGAAGAATGTTACTAAGCTGTTAGAGCAATATGAAACATTTCACAGAGATAAGAAAGCGTATGTTTTCAATTTATTTAAATTAAAAAAAAGGCATGCTCTTTTTAGTATACCGTCATTGAATATGGGGCAGATGATACAAAATGATGTGATTAGAGAAGCATTTTCAAAACATAAATCTTTTATTAAATCCTTTAAGAAAAAACAGCGTTTGTTAAATATCCGCAATAATAAATACTCAATAATCAAACAATTAGGAGATGTATTAAGTTTTGGCATTAGTAGAGATAAAGCAAAATTAATGAAAACGTATAATTACTACTCATTATTAAGAGAAGCGAGCGATATTAGATTATGCGAAAACTCAGACAAGTATAAAGTTGTTATATCGGCAAAAACCATTTTCGACGATCTATGTAATAAACTAAAAGAGAGAACTGAGGATAAGCGTTTCTTCTTTGTTCATATAGAAGACACGCACTATTTTTCAACATTTTTTAGTTATGATTCAGATGATGTTTCTATAATAGAAGAAGAAATTAAAGATGCAGAAGAGTATTTATGTGAAGTTGGAAATAAATATCGAGGAAATCTACTCTATGATTTTTCTATCCGATATGTTGACAAACAAATAGAAAGGATGTTTAATGCTTTAAATAATTATGGAGATCTTCAAGATTCATTGATCTGTGTTACCGCCGATCATGGATATTCATTCAATAGATATCCGTTGAGAGATTCAGTGGTTAATAATTTTCATAAGGAAAACTATCATGTACCATTTTACCTGATTAATTCTAATCAGAATTATATATATGATGGGTTTATGCTTGGGAAAGACATTGTTGCAACAATATATGATGAATGTGGCTTTGGCATACCATCCAGTGTTTCGGGAATATCGATCCTAAATAATAAAAAAAAGAGAGATAATGTTATTATTGAATATATGGGTCCAGGATGCCCTGATATTAGAAACCGGAAAGCGTGGTTTTCTGCAAGAAGTAGGACCAGAGTTGTTTCTGTAAAAGCAAATGTATTATCCAATAGTATTACTCAAAATGACATTGTAGAAGTATACAATTTGGAAAGTGATCCTTTGGAGGAAGTAAATATTGCGGGTAAAGTGAAAGAGCCTGATAAGGAATGTAGTAGATTGTTTAAGCTTATATGTGATAGAATTTCTGAAATACGGAGTGAATACAAATGAGTAAAGAGATGTCTCGAAAAAAGGCCTCGCTAATATCTACTATTATGGGGTTAATCAATAGTGCTATTACTATTTGCTTGACATTCCTAATTCGTACTGTTGTGTTAAGAGAATTTGGCGTAGAATATGTAGGGTTATACTCTCTTTTGTCTCAAACGATTGGTATTTTGGCTGGTGTAGATGGCGGTGTATCAAGTGCCCTGTTTATAAAAATGCATAAGCCTATAGCTGATAATAATATCGAAGAAATTCATAATTCATATTTCTTAATTAGGGTAGTGTACCATATTAGGGGAATATTGGTATTGGTTATTGGAATGGTAGTGGCATTTTTTCTTCCTCAAATTGCTAATACCTCGATTGATATGTCATTGGTTTTAAGCTGTTACTTTGCTTTTTTGATATTGAATTCATTTAGCTATTTTTTTATTTATGATTATTTTATGCTTGAAACTGTGCAGAAGAGATATGTTGCTTCCGCAGTTGTATGTATTGTTAATTTAATAGTAACAGCGATTAATATTATTTGCGTTTATAAGTTCCATAACTATTTTGTCTATATTGTTATTACTTCGTTAAATCAGATAATATCGTATTTTGTATGTAGAATGGTTTTTAGAAGTATTAGGAAAAATTTTTATAAGCGTTTGAAATTTGAAAAGAAGCATTTTCAAGAAATTTTAAGTTTATTAGGAATGGCATTTCATACATTTTCTAATATATTGATTACGAATTCAGATACAATAATAATGTCATCATTATTATCATTGGTAGTGACTGGGTATTATGCAAATTATTATCTTATCATAACAGGTGTTAATACATTTGCAATGCAGTTGACGTTGTCCATAAAGGACCCATTTAGGAATTTGGCAATGACTTCTTCTGATGATGTTGCACAAATAAATATTAAAAGAATAGTTTTTTTATATGCTATTGTGGTTGGAGCAATGGGAATCACATATTCTGCAATGGCGGATTTTTTTGTAGAGATTTTTTGGGGATCAGAAAATATTATAGTGAACCAATTTACAGTTTATTTATTAGCAATTTCTTTTTATTTAAACATTTTAAGCACTCCAATCGTGGATTATTACTATTGCAAAGAGTATTACAGAAAAGATAAAATATCACCGATTATCGAAATAGTAGTTAATATAGTCTTATCAATAGTTTTGGCAAAGTTGATTGGATTAGATGGAATAATAATCGGGACAATTGTTACATATTTATATAGATTCATTCACAGATCAAAAATTGTATATGGTAAAATTTTGAATAAAAATATGAGAGAAATGCTTGTGATTGTTATCAGGAGTATTGTTATATATATAATAATGTCGTTTGGATCAAGGCTCATTATTAGGGAATTTGTTTCTAACGTTAGTATGCTTCATTTCTTAATTTGGGCAGTAATCATTTTTGGATTTTCGCTTATTGTTTTGTGTTGCTTTTTTGTAAGAGAAAAAGAAATGAAATATTACAGGGCATATTTCTTAGAAATAATGAGAAATGTCATCAAAAGATAGTGATTTTGTAATACTTTTCGATTTCGAATCCATCACCAACAGATAGATAGCATAAAGGAGCCGATTTGAGACGTAGTCCGTCTCCGCATGTCAGAATAAGTAGAGAGGCATCGGAAATGAAATCAGCCATGGAATTCAAAAAATGAAAATCATGGCCAGTGAAATATCAGAAGTGTTCGCCCCTTGAAAAATTGTTCTGTTGGATGTTGAGAGTGTAGGATGGTTCCCCGTTCTTGCGTTTATACGTTTTGATGAATACGCTTAGGCTGACATCGGCACCGATATCGTAATAAGATTTTGGCGCGTAATCATCGACATAAAACTTACTGTCCCGGTTACTTTGGATCAGGTAAGTGACAATCTCAGTGGTGGGATTGTCTTTTGGGACGTGACGTCTGGTACGGTCAATGACCTTGCCGAACAGATACAGTCCGGAATAGCTGTTACAGTTGTTCTGAATGTTTTTGCTCATCGTTTATGGTCTCCTTTGTAGTTTTGTGATCGGAATGTAGTTCCATGAAAATCATGGCCAGTGAAATTGGTAAAGAGAAGTTACAGTAGGCTAAGATCTGTATGTGATTTAACACCATGGGCGTCCCAATATTGCTTACTTCGAAATCCTCTATTTAAAATATAATATGCGCATCCAAAATCATTCGCAGCATATAAATCAATTTCAGTATCTCCAATCATAATGCAATCTTTATCTAATCGTTTCAAAGCACTTGATTTTTTTTCATTATGGCTTAAAACAATAGTTTCAAAATTGTTCATCGCTAATCTATCAAGTTCATTCTTTAACCCCTGTACATTGTTCCTTATTGTAAGAAATAATATATCTCCTTGAAGTCTACGTAGAGTGGGGATTGTATCATCATATAACGTATCATGTTTCAGCCACTCATCGTCTTCTATTTGTTCAATCCATTCTTTTTGTATTTCTTCTGCGACCTTGGAGGATAAACCCATTACTTCATTAAGATATGTTAATCCAGAATGCCCATCAGCTTTATATTCCATATACGATTGCGAGAAATTATCCATAGGTTTTACGCTATGCTTTTCCAGTAATTGTTTCATTAATAACCAATGTCTCTCTTTGCTATCTATAAGTGTTCCATCTAAATCAAAAACATAAATCATCGAACTACTATCTCCTGATATACTCGAAGTACCGCTTTGGCTGTCATATCAACTTCAAACCAGTTTTCTTCTACATTTATTTCCGCTAATTCAGCTAACAAAGCTCTGGTGAGTTGAAATCCTATCGCAGTAGATAAAGCAGTTCCTGCTCCCAATCTGAGATTGCAGTCAAACAATTTCCATTGCCTCTGATGCCTTAGAAATTGGATATTGAAAGCACAGGGACATTTAACAGCATCAACTAATTTTCCTACATAAGTAATGAACATATCATTATCAACAGCTTCCATTTTCACGCAAACGCCTGCTTTTGTAGAAATACGTCTGCGCGAAAAGATATGAAATCCAGCTGAACCTTTATACACTTCAACCGTTACTTCATTATAATCATCATCATGACAGTATTCCTGTATAATACAATCATCTAAGGTGTTTTCTTTTATTAATTCTGCCCCACTTATAATCTTAATTCCTGTCGACCCGAATCCAAGTCGAGGTTTTACAATATATTTGCTATTTAGATCAATTTCATTATGTTCGTACACTTTTGGCGTTGGAACACCTATCTTTATTAACGTGTGAAACAAATTCAACTTGTCTGCAAGCAGATTAATTGTGTCAATAGTTGGTGCTGAGCTTTTGATCTTATGCATGATACAAAATCCACTGTCTTCGGCAAAAGAATATGCTTCCTGAGGTATTAATGGGATGATACAATCGATGTGATGAGTATCTATAATTTTTGCAATCGATGAGACATATTCCGGATCTATAACAGGTGGAATTTTATGAATATGCTTTGTCAATATACTTGCAGGTACAAGATATGGTTCGTTAGTATCGCATAAAAAAATCTCAATATCATTCTTAAAATGTTTTTTTACAATTTGACAAATATGCCAGGCCGTAGCAGTACCGCCAGCAGTAACTAGTATCCTTTTCATATCATTTCCCCCACGTTTTGAAATTATGTAGCCGAAGGAAATATTTTTTTCTATTATTTTTCCACTTAAAACCAGATATATTGAGAAATCTTTTGCACACAGCAGTCCCAAACTCAGCGGATCTTCTTATAATAAGTTTTAAACTGACAGTTCCCATATATTTTGCAAGACGAATATTATCCTTTGTCTGATTCAGAATGAATAATTCACAATCTAAAATTGTTTTAGATGCAAAATCAGTTTTCATGTTTTCAATCACATATGGATCATGCATCCATTCAAGCATAAGGAGCATGTCCTTCAGTTCAAGCTTCCGTAAATACATATACTCACCTTCACTTTTAAAATTCATTAATAGCTTTTATGACATACTGGACTTCTTTATCAGTCATTCCGTAATACATTGGTATACTAAGCTCTGTGCTGCTGATCTCTTCTGCAATCGGCAGTGCTCCCTGCAAGATATTCATATCCTTGTAACAATCTTGTAAATGCATCGGAATCGGATAATGCTTATTAGTTCCTATCCCCTTTTCATTAAGATACTTTTCAAGGGCATCACGCTTGGCACAACGAATACCATAGATATGCCAAACAGGGGTACAATCTGAAAGTACATAAGGAGTTATAACCTTCGAATTCTTGATCCCCGCTGTATACATCGCTGCGATTCGTCTGCGCTCTACATTCATCCGATCAAGATGTGGCAACTTGACGCTGAGGAACGCAGCTTGAAGCTCGTCAAGGCGGCTATTATTACCTTTATAAATATGGTGATATTTAAAATCGGATCCATAATTACCGAGTGTGCGAATCTTATCAGCCAATTCTCTATCGTTTGTCACAACTGCACCTGCATCACCAAGGGCGCCAAGATTTTTACCAGGATAGAAGCTAAAGCCTGCAGCATCACCAAAAGCACCAACTTTCCTCCCCTTATATACTGCTCCATGTGCTTGAGCGCAGTCTTCTATAACCTTCAGTCCGTGCTCCTTAGCAATCTCCATAATTGGATCCATGTCGCAAACCTGACCATAAAGGTGTACAGGCATAATGCCTTTGGTCTTATCCGTAATAGCCCCTTCGATTAAAGCAGGATTAATATTAAATGTTCTGATATCCGGCTCAACGAACACAGGCATCGCTCCAACATAAGTCACCGCGAAAGCAGTTGCAATATATGTATTGGAAGGAACGATAACTTCATCCCCCACACCAATACCGAGTGCTTTTAATACGAGCATCAACGCATCAAGTCCATTGCCAACGCCAACACAATAATTAGTTCCACAATACTCAGCAAATGCCTTCTCAAATGCCCTATCTTCTGTGCCTTCGATATATCTGGAGCGAGTAAACACCCGATTAAACGCCTCCTGAAGTTCTTCATTAAGTTCTCTCTCCATTGGGAGAAATGTAACAAATGGAATTTTCATAATCACACCACCACTTTAGTTAATTATTATTATGCTACGTAAGTTTCTCCTTCAAACTATCAATAATTGTTGAATCAACAGCACACTGGAATTTCCGCGCAAACATGGCATCCTTATTGTTGATTAATTGATTGAAATCTTCTTCTCTAAAGACATATGGTCCACCTCTTTCCCAGTCAATATATCTTACAATCTGTCTGTATGAATTATCAAACGAAGCCAGATATAATCTGTCAACAAATGGTGAATTAAAGAGAATTGTTTGAAGAAATATTTCATCTCCACAAAATGAAAATTTGAACTTTTTCTTAATCCATTCTCTTCTCTCTATTATGTATTCAGCAAAATCATTTGTGATACTGAACCACTCTGCTCCTTTCATAACTTTTAAATCTGTATTTCTCTTCACTTTAAGTCTCTTTTGCAAATCTAATGAAACAAACTGTAAATTTCTTAAAATTTTCGAAAAAATATTTCGACTTCTTCCAACAAGATCCGTATATAAATAGTAATAATAAACCCTATCACAATATTTTTCCCCACTAATAGAATCGAAATGCACAAATTCATATTGCTTTTGCGAGGCATCATCAAAAAAAGCATGAATTTCATCTTGTGACTTTATTGGCAAATCTTCTGCTGAGAGAAGATGATAATACTGAAAATCGCCATATTTAACTGCTGTTTGTAATAATGTTAGTTCTGCTTCAATTAACGAATAACCTCCCCATTTAACATCTATTCTTTTCACATGAATTACTTTTGTTTGCACATATTTTATAACTTTTTCAAAATTATATGTGGAATTTTTGCGATCCATATGTATAAAAATAGTATTTCGCTGATCATCAATCAATCTCAATAAAGATCTGAAAGTATAATCATCTTTATGTGCCATGATTAAATATGCGTGATTATGATTACTATTCATTCTATTCTCCTTTTTACACAACAGAAACATTTTATTATATTTCTTCCGATCAGAAAACAAAGCATTCATTTATCGAACCATAAAAATATCTTTGATAAAAAAATAATGATAATACAATTATAAGAATAGAGATACAAAATAAAATACTTCCGACAGAAATTGTTCTGTTATTCATTTTTGTAAATGTTATAGTAAGACCTTTCACTTTTATATTATTATGATAAAAATATACAAGCATAGGTAAAAGCATAAATAGCAGAACCAATTCATTTCTCATAAAAATGTCATATTGGAATCGGAATGCAAATGTATATATAAAAATATAGACAAACAACAAACCAAATTCGCCATACCTTTTTTTGAAATCAACGCTTTTATTACAATATAAATAAATCAACAAATAAAAGACCATTATTAAGCCCCGCACTATAGCAAATAGCCTAATATATGGAGACCCTTCAGCGAAATATATTGACGCTTTTCTCACAAACAGAGAAATAAATCCTATGTTTGTAAAATGACCCAATATCGCAAACACACCATTTGCCATCATCGGAAACAGTAATATAATTGCCGATACAGCGATAGGATGCAGGAGTTTTTTGATTAATATCAACATTCTTAATACAATCAAAATAATTACCGAATTGTGAATTCCTGCAACAATAGCATATAAAAGAAAACAAAACACTTTATTTCTTTTATTTACAAGATCCTCATAAGCTATGTATGCAAACAATGCATAAGCAGTGATATTCCTAATTCCAGAAATACTTCTAAAATCTACACAAGCTAGGAAAAAAAGCGTAGTTATGGAAATTGTGAAATGATCAGCTTTAATTCGTTCCCCTTCTTTATATATTCGCAACACACCAAGTCCATATACAATTAATCCTGAAATAAACGGAAGAAAATTATATGTGGGCAAAAATGAAATAATATACGCCAGAAAAAGATAAACTCTTGCTCCTTCGGCATACATAGATATTAATACATCATTACTGTTCACAAGTGTTTTACTAAACACTTGTGAAAGTGACATTCCTTTAAGATACTGAAGCATATTATAGTGTCTATACAAATCTGACCCCTCCGGAGCAAAATACCAAAAATACAGTGCGGATATTCCTATTACAAGTACTAAAAGGTAAGCTTTTTGATATCTGCCTTTGACTAAAAATGCTAAAAATCCATAGAATAATAAAGTAGTTAACACTATCATTATTAAATCCCCTTTATCTTTTTGAAGAACAGTTCATTAAAAATCTTAAACACTAGGTTTTTCATATACTTAAACTCTCCTGTATCATGAAAGAAAACTATCAGCAATGTAATAGACATAGAAAAGGAAACAACTACAGAAACAATCAGACGAACTATCCCCGTGAACGATAATGCAAAACATAATAATATACTTTCCCCAATGGATGCTATTGTAATCAAAGTGTATAACACATACCTTCTAAGATAAGTATTAATCTCAGATTTAAATCCGTATTTAAATAATATAAACGGCTCGACCCAGAAACAAGTTGTAAGTGTACTCACAGTTGTCCCAACAAAAATTCCAACTGGTCCAAATACCTTACCTGCAATAATAGATACAAGAATATTTATCGCAGATTCGAAGATCGGTAAGTATTTATAGTATGGTACTAATCCATAAGAAGCATTAAATACTGTTGCAATTTGTCTCATGCCTTTTAAATAAAAATTCACAACAATAAAAATCACGCAATTTAATGGCATTATATAGTCAAATCCTGCCCAGACTTCAACAAAAGGATTTATTGCTACCGATAGTACAGAAGTACTTACCAGATAAATTGCAAAGTTTGTAAATAACAGAATATAATAAATATCTTTCTGATGTTTAATATCAGAATCAACTCGTAGATTCCCCACACTGGCAGTAATTGAAGTAAAAAATAATCCTATAAGACTTTCAAGTGCTGCAATAACCATTGAATAATTTGAGTATAATCCAACAATTACTACCCCAAATAGCTTCGACAACAATATATTATCTGTCGCGAACACTACAATCGTCCCTATCTTATGAAAAATCATAGCCCTGATGTTTTGAATTATTACGCTTTGCGTCTTTGAGTCAAGTTTAGCCCTTGTCCTAATTCTAAGCTCTGGATATATCCGGTTTGCTATGAGAGTAATTCTCAAATTTGTAACGAATGTCCCTACAAGCTGTATTATAAGATAAAATATATAGTTTTGGGTTAAAACCAATATAGCTATCTGAACACCAGATGATATTATTTTAATTAAATTATTATTATTTGTTGTAATATAGCTTTTCTGTTGCGCAATAATATAAGTACTTTTATAAGAAAAAAAGTATGAAATTGCAGTGTTTATAACATACAAAATATAGATTGTGCTTATATCTGGAATATCCGGCATTTCCTTAACAAAAAACGATAGAAATGGTGTCAGAAATATACCCGCAACAAATACAAAAGAACCTATAAATATATAGGATATTTTGAATATTCTCATCAATATGGCTATTTTTTCTGTATCATTGCTATTGATTGGCTCATATAAACTAAAGGTTATTGCCGTTCCAATACCAAGCTCTGCAAGAGACAAACAAGTAAGTATATTCGAAAATAGCCCTCCAATTCCTAAGTATTCGACTCCCAGATAGTGTATAAAAACCGTTCTAACAATAAATTGTATAATAAGGGTTATTATTTTCCCTAATACGCCAAAGAACATATTATAAATCGAATTCCTTGTTCTACTCATGCATTGGTCCTCATACTGAATCTCTAAATAATACTCATTATTGTTCCGGTCATAATACTATGATTCAAAAGTCTGCATATAACTTTATATTGTTCCTTCATAAACAAATCACAATTGTCCTGAGCCTTGCTTAATATATCGTGAAAAGGTTTACTTTCAGCCAAAAATTTGTAATATGAATATAAAGAATATAGTTTTCCTGCCTTTGATTTCGAAAAACGAAGTGCGTTAATTTTTCCAATCTTTAACATCATATATATTTCATATTGAAGGATCTGGTCACTTAGTATCTCCATATACTTATCGTCAAAGCAACGTTCTAGTGTCTCAACTAAACCTCTCAACTTTCTCAAGTACCCTGTGTCACCAGATTGAGTAATTGAATTGCTATTGTATCGATAGTAGTATCCGCATATATTGTTGTCTATTACTATCTTATTTGATCTAGTAATACTTGGGAAGGTACATACCAAATCATCCCCAAAAGAGATCGTATTGTCTATTTTTTCTATAGCTTTCTTAAGTAAATCCGACCGTATAAGTTTATTTCCAAAGAACGGAGCTATACCACCTGAATAATCTTTATTCCTGCAAAACATATATGGAATAATCTCAGACTTAATGGTTTCCTTTTCATACACTCCATTGCGAAATCCATCCTTACATTTTTTAATACTGTTTTCATCCTCATACCGTACATATGAGGATATTATTATATCCGGTTTCTCTCGTAATAAAATCTTATTCCAAGAAAATAGTAAATCTATATCTATCCAATCATCAGAATCAACGCAGAAGATATAGTTTCCGTTAGCCATCTCAATCCCTTTGCTTCTTGCTGATGCCGAACCACCATTAGTCTTATGCAATACGCGAACCCTGTCATCGCTACGAAGATAATGATCACAGATATCTGCTGAGCCATCGACCGAGCCATCGTCAATCAGCAGTAATTCAAAATCAGAATATGTTTGTTTTAGAATACTATCAACACATTCATTTAAATAGCATTCTGTATTATAAACCGGCACTATTATCGATATCATTTTGACAATCAAAGTAGCATATCTCAAAATTAGGATATGCTTCTTCTAATCCTTTCCAAATTCGTGTGCTAAGCAACTGATATAATTTGTATAAAATATATCCTATGAAGTATGAGATTATAACTGATACTGTTAAATGAAAAACCATAATATACCATTCTGAAACTGCATACCTGCTAATTCTTAACAGAGATAATATATTCACATGTATCAGATAGACAACGAACGATCCCTTTGCTACTTCATTTATCAATCGAGAGTATCTGATCTTTATTGACAAAAATAAACAAAAAATTGTAACTGCTTGTAAGATAACAATTGGCGAACAATACTCTGTGGCGAGACCTCTATTCCAACTAAAGATAACATATAAAACACCAGAAGACACTAAATACAAAATTATCCATTTGCCCTTTGATAGCAATTTATTTATTGCATTTTCTCTTATATAATAACCAATTACATACATTAAAATAAATTGTAAAACCTGATAGCCTCTCAATCCTCCATCAATAGAAATCATGCTAATCCCAGTTAACGAGTTTTTTGATACATTGTTTATAATGTCACAAAAGAAAGGTTGCACTGAAAATAGCATAAACAACATCAATAGCAAAATATCAAAAGATTTCTTACTCAGGTCTGTAATAACTTTGTACATATATGGTGCGAGAAACAGAACTGGCAAATATAGCATTACATACCAATTGTGTGGAATCAACGCTAATAATATTTCCTCTACCCCCCCCTTGTATTCTTTTCATCACTAGCTTCATAATCGTAATTAACTCTTGAAAAAGAATGACCTGAATTATTAATGACAAGGGTCTAAACAATCTGACTTTATTGTCTTTTGAATGATAAAATCCAGTAATCAACAAAAATACATTGACTGCACAATTACACAATACTTCAAGACAACTGAGTATCGTTACATTCAGATTATGCCCGCCTTGTGCCAGTAGTGTATCTAATGCGCCTTCACCTGCATGAAAATTGTAATGAAGCGCTATAACTGCCATAGAAGCCAAGATCCTGAGCAACTCAATATTTGAGTCTCTTCTAACACCCGTCATAGTTCACCTCCTCAAAGCACCTTTTAAACCTATCGGAAAATGCCCTTTTCCCAAAAAGGCTAATTGTATATTCTCTAATCCTTTCTTTGGAAAAAGATATTTCTCCATTCAAGTATTCATTGAGGCTCCTAGCCATGCTATCAGAGTCACACATTTTGAACAGCCTGCCTGTCTCATCAGTCACATAATCTTCTACTCCCCCGCAAATAGTCGAAAATATCGGTAATCCGCAACACGCAGCTTCTAAAGCAGAGACAGGCATTCCTTCCTGAATAGATGTCATAATAAAAACATCTGACCTATTATACAGACCAACCATTTCCTTCCTGCTGGCTAATTTGACTAACTCTGTTTTATCAGAGAAGGTCGAGCAATCAATCATTTTTTCTAGTTCTTCCACATTTTTTGAATAGCCCTTTGTAACTCCGTAACCAACAACAAGAATCTTAAAATCCTTTACCGCTATTGAATTTAATTTATTCATTACATCAATAAACATCTGATAATTTTTATAAAAAGAATATGCCGCTACAATTATAAATGTTGGAACTCCCTCGACATTTTCTCCATTTTTCACAAATTGTTCTTCATTCACCATATTTCCAATGTAAGCGATTTTCTTTGGATGTATGTTTTGAAGCATTATCTGCCGGATTTTATCATAACTTATTGCCAGAACTAAATCTGCCTTCTCTATACATTCTTTTTGATAATTATCTATTACAGTTCCAGGTCTCGGAAATGGAGCATGCTCAGAAATAATTAATGGTCTATGGCTATAATCAGATATCAAATAAGCATTTAAACTCTCTCTTTGAGCATTTATACAATAGACATAGTCAAAATCTCCCATCCTCTCATCCTTTAAAAATACTTCTATTAGTTTTTTTCTCCATTTATAATAAGAGTGCGATCGATACATCCCAACTCCATCTATATGCACTTTTCTTACATAACGCTTAAAAAGATCAACAAATATGTCGAGTATCCAAACATATGCAGGTATAAATAATTTCAAATCGTACTCTATTGTATTCTCTTCTTTATTAGTCAAACAAAATATGTATTTTTTTCCTTTGACTCTGTGAAACAACACCTTTATTGCCGGAGTTTTTGACATCTCGCGACAATGTAGTACAATATAGTTATAGTAATCAGATGTTGCTATAGCCTGCTCCTTAAAAAAAGCTCCTCTGTATGGGTCATCTTTTGACGGATACCAATTTGTCATTAATAATATTGTAGGTTTCCTCATCTTTAATACGACTCCTATTTAACAATTATGATTCACTCTTGTTTACATACTTTAGGAAATCATCATAGTTTCTAATGTAGTCATTTTCATCATATAGATCTGATGCAAGAACCATCAGGACGGCATCAGGCGAAAAATCATACATTTCCCGCCACATATTATTGCTAACATATAGTCCTTCATATGGTCTTTCCAATGGAATTACTTTTTTCTCTTTCCCATTATCAAGCTTAACCTTACAACTTCCATGGATACAAATTAATATCTGCTGCAATGATTTATGTGCGTGATGACCTCTCACAACTCCGTTGACTGTATCATACATGTAGTATACACGTTTAATTGTAAACGGGATATCTTTGTGCTCCTCTAGCGCTACTAATTGTCCCCGCTCATCTCCATGAGGTTGAAACATGTATTTAATAACTTGCATAGTACGGCCTCCTACTTCCTAATACTCTTCAAAATACGCAATAAGAATATCCATGGATATTTTTTTATAAGAACTTTATTTTTCTTTCTTGCTATGGCCCTATATATATCAAATTTTGTAAAATTTTCCTTCATACCATTTCTGAATTGAGTCGTATCCAGATGCAATTTAGTTATCTGAGTATTTGTCTGTTTTTCTTTTATAATATTGTTCAATTCTTTTTCGAACTCTTTTTCTGTGATAATTCTTCCTTGCATATCATTTTTCAGATTTGCTGCATATTCTTCGTCAGTCAGAACCTTCTTTGCAGCATTTTCTAATTCGTCTATATCCGAAAAAAACAATCCAGAACTATCTTGTTCTCTCAAAATACCATCAATATCATTTGCCCCTTTTCTTTGTAATGTCAGAGGAATACAAGACGCCATAACAGCATATTGAATCATAAGACCACCCGCAAATGGATAAGTACTAAGATACAAGTCAGAATTTTTCATTAGTTGATACAGATCTTTTCTTTCAGAAATATGAAATACTTTACCGGGAAACTTGATCTCTAAATTGTCCAACATTTCATGAGGTCCGGCGCCTGCATACAGGAAAACAATATTGTTATTATAAGACAATAAGTCTTCTACTATTTTGTAGTAAGTTTTTTCTTTATCGATAGTCTTATACAGAGCGCCTCCGCTGAAAATAACTTTCTTTCCGTTTCTATCAAAAGGGAAACCTTGAAATTTCATATCGTAATTAATGCAAGGATAGTAAGGCAGAACTCTTATCTTATCACAATTAATTCCTCTGTATTCACAAGAAACCAATCCACCATATTCTCGAAATTCTATGATATAGTCAAAGGTATTAAGGCCAAGCCACGCCGTATGATCAGTCAAATCAATTTGAAATCTTGTAATTATACCTTTAAATCTGGTGAATGCGACAGCGCCCGCCGGATCATACGGACATGTATAATAAAACATATACTTTGGTTTATATTGTTCAATAATACTTATTAGTTGCTTTGTATTGTTCAAGTAACTATCTTTCTCAGAAAAATATATAACATCAACAGTCTTGTCTGCAAATAGGGAAAAAATCTCTGGCTGCATTCCCTTTGCACTATCTTTTGTTATATACACCAGATGATATCCATTGTGCAGAATAGCTTTTAAGTAAATATAAGCTAACCCCCGAACGTCATATCCAAACCAATCATAGAATAGAATTGTATTCTTGCAGAGTTCATCTCTTGTAATATGCACACTAATATCGTCTGCTATCATTTGCACATATTTCTCAAGAAAATCATCTTTATATATCTGATTGTAGTGATAATTAATTCTTGCTACAGAGGCAATGCCAGCCATCGCACTCTCTATATCCTTTGATATGTAATCTCTGTTAATATTTTTCTTGAGTTTATCAATATATGAACCAACTGCTTTTTCATCCATTTATTTAAATCTCGCTTTCTATATGTCCCATTATTCTATCAGCAATATATTTCATAGCTCTGTCATTTGGATGTCTTGCAACCCCTGAATGTTCAACAATATGCTCATTCCCTTCTTCATCATATATAACAGCGTTTGTCCCGCACTTATATTCTTTTTTATCTGAAATATCATCCAAACTAATGAAAAAAGATTTTGTATTTCTACATACTCTTTCTTTAATTTTTTCTCGTTCTTCAACTTTCCAAAAATCACCGATAATCACAATTGCTGCCATTGGCGATTTACCTTTTATATGTTTAACTAATTGCGTTAAATCATTTTCCAGAGTATCGAATTCTATTACATTTTCTCCTAACTGGATAGTTATAATATTTAATTCAGGACACAGATAACTGTCTAGTATTTCTAAAGCCTCAGTTCTATCATTCTTTTGAGCTTCCCAAATATAAAAATTATATGCAAGAAAATTTATTTGCTTCCCCTTCTTTTTTAAGTTTTCAGCCACTATATGCACATAGTCATATTCTATTCGTGAGGCTGCCATACCTGATTCAGTAAACCAATATTCACATTTGCTATGTACTGTAATGCTATTCCCTATAGCAAGATAATTAACACCACTACTATTCTCTTTGCAGCTTACAACAAAACCAATAGATTTTTGATCTCTTTTTCTCAATGCATTGGCAAATTCACATTCGCTTTGAAGTATTTGAATTCTTTTTCTAAGTCTCATTATTGTCTTTTTTTGTACTATTAACAGTGTCAGCAAAAAAAGAATAATTACAAAACAAACAAAGATCATTGTAGTCTGTTCCTCATCTGATTATTTGATAGAATTTCATATAATTGTGCTATAGATTCTTCATCTATTCTATCCGTATACAGTAATGATATATTATTAATGATAAAATCTCGGTTCAATAGCGAAAAATCTATTTTTAATAGTTTTTCTATCAGGGAATCGGCAAATCTTTTTTTTATAATCCTTGCTGGTATTCCACCCACAATCGCATAGGCTGGAACATCCTCAATAACCACTGCTCCAGCTGCCACAACAGCTCCCTGATATATATGTACTCCAGATAAAATAATCGCTCCTGCACCAATCCATACATCATCATCTACGACTATATTACCCTTTGATTTGGAATCAACATTATGTGTTCTATTAAACATCATCTCAAATGGATAAGTTGATATCCTTTCCAAATGATGATCGCTACTCACCAAGAATTTCACATCAGGACCAATTGAACAATAGCTGCCTATTGAACATGAATAATTCATATTATTAATCAGAATATATAAATCACCGTATGTCCCTTTTCCCACATTCACATTTGAAAAAGGGAATCTATTACTTATTGACGTGAAATTATGCTGGTTTACCCTTCTCCATTTTAATTTTCGGAAGAAAAAAACAATTTTATATATAAAGCTTGCTTTGTAAATATATGCTATATTATTTCGAAGATTTTTTTTATGAAACTTCATTTTGATAATCCTATCTCATTTATGTATTCACATTATTATTGAAAAAATATATATATTTATCTAATTTCTTTATACGTTCTTTTCCAGAAACTAGTTATTATTAATCAATTAAATCATAATATGTTCATCCTCCCCCCCCCATTTTATTTATAGATTCCTCAAATACTCCATGAAATCCTTCTTATTTTCCAAAGCTGTCGTAGTCGGTCTTCCCAGATTATCACGCGCGCCAATAGAGCACTTTACTTCAATAAAACCAAGCTCATTTCTTTCCCTCGCCACATTAAGCTCTCTGTCCAAATCATCAAAAGTATCCACAGCTACTGCATTCGGATAACCACAAGCCTTCGCAATCGCTACAAGGTCAATCTTAGAGGCAACTGTCGGCATACCGCCAACTGTCTCATGAGCGCCATTGTTGATTACCACATGAATCATGTTCTTAGGAGCATTAGCACCGAGAACTGCCATAGAACCCATATGCATCAAGACTGCACCATCTCCATCAATACACCAAACCTTTGTATTTGGTTTATTAACAGCAACACCAAGCGCAATACTACTACTATGCCCCATAGAACCGACCGTAAGAAAATCACACTTGTGACCCTGACCATTCGCAACACGAATCTCAAAAAGTTCACGGCTTGCTTTCCCTGTTGTGCTGACAATTGGAGCCTCCCCAGAGACCTTCACGATATGACGTATAATCTCCTCACGGATCATTGTATTGTCGTTTTCATACTTAATCTTTCCATCATAAGTAATGGCATCTTTACAGACCACAAATGCAACATCCTTACCTGCTGCCAAAATAGCCCTAAATTCCTCCATAGATACCGCGACTTCCTCATTCGTAGTTTCTTCACTGATAACGAAAGGCTTTATATCCATGTCATCAAGAAGTTTTACGGTCACCTCTCCCTGGTAAATGTGCTGTGGTTCATCATGGAGACCCGGCTCCCCCCTCCACCCAACAATAAAGACTACAGGAATTGCATAAACCCTATCATTTAAAAGAGAGGCGACAGGGTTAATAATGTTACCCTCACCGCTATTCTGCATATATACAACAGGCACCTTTCCAGTCGCCAGATGATACCCAGCTGCAAGTGCCGCACAATTTCCTTCATTGGCTGCAATAATATGATGTTTTGGATCAATACCATAAGTATTCATCAGATAATTGCAAAGTGCTTTCAACTGCGAATCTGGAACACCTGTGTAAAAATCTGCTCCTATGATCTCTACCAATTTCTCAACTTTCATGAAAATATTCTCCATTCTTCTTAATTGGGGGTAATAAAATCTGATGATATAAATCATCGATAGCCATTACATTTAGTTTTATAGGATTATTTTTAAGTCTTACCGGATTAACCGATGATATAAGAATGGCATAATCCTGATCTTTGACTTTGGGTAATTCCAAATCTAATCCATCTAGTATTTTATTAAATTTTATCGCCGCCTTCTCAGGGCTATCACAACCATATATTTTTGCCAATTTAGCAAATGATTGTTTTAGGTATTCCTTGCCCCTTATATCAACACATTTATCCATATTCTCAATCATATAAGGAAATAGTTTAGATACACACAGTGCTGCTGCATGACCATGCGCAATCCCATAAAGACTTGTAAGTTTATAGCACATTGCATGACCTGCCGTTGTCTGAGTAATATTAATTGCTTTACCAGCCAGGTTTGCCGCCTTAAGCATTCTTGTATTCCCCACATCTGTATTTGCAAGATATCCATCAAAATTAGAAATCACAAGTTCGATAGCCTCTTTTGCATATTTCTGGCTCTCCTCATTCGAATTTACTGACCAGAAAGATTCCGTCGCATGACAAAACGCATCCATCATGGTTGCCTTCTTTTGATATTCAGGCAAGGTCTTTAGAACCGATGGATCAACAATTACTGTAGTTGGTATACAACTTTTATCCGAAACTGACTGCTTCTCGCCATTATAATAAATCACAGCAAACCGGGTAGCTTCTGACCCAGTTCCCGCTGTTGTTGGTAATGCCATGAGTTCAATATCATTCCGAACAATAACCTGTTCCAAGTAATTCTCTGCATGATCCATATTTGCGTATAGTTTAATACACTTTGCAACATCTATTGCACTACCACCACCGACAGCAATTATTAATTTGCACCCCTCCTCTTTCAAAAGTCTGACTCCTTTGACTACCGATTCATAAGAGGGATTCGGCTTAAAATCTATAAATCTAACAACATTAATTCCAAGCCTGCTCTCCAATGAATCAAAATATTTATCAATTGATAAATATTTAATTGACTCACCACAAACAAGTAGCAATTTTCGGTGTTTGCTATTTTTTAAATAGGAATCTAGCTGTTCATAATTATTCTCAGACTCAAGTATCCGCTGCTCTGTCATCATTTCATCCCCTTCGCTTACACTTACATACAGTCCTGCTGACTAGAGGCAAAACACATATACCACAAGGGCATTATTTTATGTTTAAATATCTTCAGGAATCAGGCGGATAATCTCCTTAAACGGCATGCAGATATTATCACATTCTTTCGCCCTATGCTTTGCAAGAATCATCTTTGCAGCATTCTGCATTGCTGGAAATCCGGTTCTCGTCAACTGATTAGCATAAATAACCACATTCACACCACGAGCCTCAAATTCCTCTTCCGTAACAGTATTGAAAGAAGTCGGGACAACAACGAGGGGGGTTGCAGTATCCTTTGCACGGAACTTTTCAACAAATTCAAAAATCTCTGTAGGATCCTTCTTGCGGCTATGAATCATAATTGCATCCGCACCAGCCTCAATGAAGGCAAACGCCCTCTCAAGAGCATCTTCCATACCTTTCTCCAAAATAAGACTTTCAATACGAGCACAAATCATAAAATCCATTGTTCTCTGTGCCTTTTTGCCAGCTGCGATCTTCGCTGAAAAATCAGGAATGGAAGCCTGTGTCTGGACAACTTCCGTTCCAAATAAGGAGTTCTTCTTAAGTCCAGTCTTATCTTCAATAATGACCATAGATACACCCATACGTTCCAAAGAACGTACCGTATATATGAAATGTTCAGTCAATCCACCTGTATCCCCATCAAATATGATGGGTTTTGTGGTAACCTCACAGATGTCGTCAATAGTACGGAATCGAGACGTCATATCAACGAGTTCAATATCTGGCTTACCCTTTGCTGTAGAATCACAAAGAGAAGAAACCCACATAGCATCAAATTGACGAGCACCTCCCTTTTCCTCTACAACAGTATTTTCAACAATCAATCCGGTAAGACCGCTATGAGCTTCCATTGCAGTAATAACGCCTTTCATGGAAAGAGCTTTCTTAAGTCTGGCTCTTCTCACATCCGGAGTGGAAAGTTCAGCTCTGGCCCTTTTTTCCAGATTGATATATTTCTCATCCCTTGAATATGGGTACTCTACCAACCTGCCTCCATAGGATGCAAGAATAGATGTAACTTCATCTCTAATAGGTCTCTGAAATCCTGTTATCCAATCATCTCCATGAACAACAATGTCCGGCTGATATTTTTCAAGATTATCTCTGTAACTTAATGTTTTCTGCTCAACCACTTTATATACACCAGCGATATTCTCGAACATTATTTTACGCTCAGAAAAGGGAAGTAATGGGAATCTCTTATATGAAACCACTGCCTCATCAGACAAAACCCCAATAATCAGCCTACCGAGACGTTGTGCTTTTTTGATAATTGCAATATGACCACTGTGAATCATATCTGTAGAAAAACTCATATATACCAAACGATTTTTTACTTCTTTGAGTTTGCTGGAAACAACCACCAAATCTTCAGGATTATCAATCTCATTACAAAGCTGATTCTTAATATCTAAGGGATAAATTATACATGTATCAGAAACTTCATTAAGTGCATCTTCCGCATAGCATTTTACATTATTAGACTCGCAGAACTTAACAATATTATCAAGCCATATTTTCCAATCTTTTTTCAAAAGCTTATAGACCGGTTGAGCAACATTAGCCTCATTAAAAAAATCTATACCAATCTTTGTAATATGGCCATTCCGAATAACTGCTTTAAAATCCTTTTCAGGCAAAGCAACTGTTGAACTGACTACCATACAACTCTTCCTATACTCTATAACTGTTTCAAAAACAGTGTTCTCAAAAACCATATCTCCATGTATTAAGACAATATCATCATCAAGATATTGCCTTGCACAGTAGATAGAATAGATATAGTTTGTATCCTTATATAAAGGATTTTTTACAAATGTAATGTGAATAGGTAAATCAAGACTTTGGCAATAGCTGACAAGAACACTGTCAAAAAATCCCGTAGTAATGACAACTTCAACAATCCCTGCCTCAACAATCTGATTAAGTTGACGAGATAAAATTGTTTCATTATGAGAAATCTCAGTCATACATTTCGGATGCTTCGAAGTAAAAACTCCCATCCGGCTACCCATTCCAGAATTTAAAATCAATGCTTTCATTCGTCTTGTTTCCTCTTTCTATTTCAAATAATGTTAATTTAAAAATAGGTTAGTAAAACTTTTTCATTAAAAATTCTCTTTGTTTTCAAGTATTCACGAATCACAAAAAATTGCCCCATATTTTGCTCCCTTTCCTCTCTCGTTTCTCTACTTCCTTTCCAAAACAGATTCCATGATTTGAAAACATTTAGAACATCTATCTGTACCAATCAATTTCTCATTAAGAATCCAGGAAATCCTATAACATTATTACTGGTAGAGTAAATTTATGGAATTTTAAAATTTGATTATTTATAGACCTGACTATTACTTTACAAAATACCACCAATAACTTTTAATCGTATCAATAGTTTATCTGCCAGTACATTTTTACTTATCAAATCACTACACAACAACATCATTTTACACTTAATACTGTCTCTATAACCAGCTATTATTTCTATCTGTTCCCGTTCATCTTCGGTCAGAAAATCATTATAATATTCCAGAATTTTCTTGGCCGTCATAGATACACCGTTTCTTTTTATCCCTTTTTTCAAAAATCTTTTAAACTTCTTTCTATATCTTTCCGTTATTGTACATCCAACTTGGTTCGGTACAAATTCATCTGAAAAAGTCCCTTCATATCTCCTAAAATCCATATGGGATTCGGAATCAAAAATTACTTCTGCTACGACATGAGACACAGTATTAATCCAACTATCATGAATGCGATATTCAAAAAAATCTAAAGGAGGTCTACGTTTTTCTTCAACTAATAAATCTCTGAGGACTTTGTTCATTACCATAGTACATCCAGCATAATAGTTATGAAAAAGAGCTGTTATCACTCCCTTTATTTCAAAATTTTCTGGAAATCGTACCTTTAAAAAATTCCCCTCCTCATCAACACAATTTTGATTTCCGCAGTATAATGCTGGTTTCTTTCCATATTTTTTTAACTTTTTAATGGCAACCATCAATTTATCATCATACCAATAGTCATCCTGATCAGCAAAAGCATAATAATCACCATCTTCCACTCCATAGAGTAATGACATAAAGCTTTGGGCAACTCCACACGAATTACCAACAATAAATGTGATATTACCATATTTGTTTGTATATTCTTTAATAATATCTATTGTAGAGTCTGACGAGCCGTCATCTCTTATCACAAGAGATACTTCAACATCCCTTTGCACCAAGATACTGTCTAATTGTTCACGGATATATTTCTCACCATTATAAGAACTCATCAAAACAAATACTTTGTCACCCATTAGGCCTACCTCTTTTTCATAAAATAATATACTCCGCCATTTCCCACAACCGCTTCAAAATAATCTTGAGTATTTTCATTTTAAATAACATAAGAATCACTCTGAAGATTTCATAAAATTGTTAGATAGTCACTTTCCGGTAAACAGTTATATTTTATCCCTTCTCCCACTCTAAATTATATTCTTTAAATGATGTATTTAAATCATAAAATACAGGGGTATCTAATGGTTTTCTCTTTTCAACTGGAGGCTTTCTTGTATATTCTCCGTATGCATTCTTTAAATACTCACCATAATTACCAGGTACATTAAATTTTCTTCCATGAAATTCCATTTCTACTGTATACACAAGATCTTTTCTGAACATTTCATAGTCAACCGCATTAATTGCAACTTTCTCGCATCCTGTTCCATTGTACTTTTTCACTTGCTTTTCACACAATTTTATTATAGCGTATCGAATACTTTTTCCTTTGAATATTTTAAGTAATATGCTTGATCCAATTCTTAATGTTTTTGAGCATTGTCTGGGTTCTCTCTGCGTCAAGAAAAGTGCATAAATTTGGCCAAATATATACTGAATCCTTCGTTTCAAAGGATCTGAAGTAACTTCATCCATTGGCTCAATATCAATTTTCACCCCATGTGCCGCATGAGAATCATTTTTTTCATATTCTCTTACATAAGTGGTATATTTATTTCGCAGTAACCCTATAGGAACATTAGCACAATGATGCTTAGTCGTGCGGCATAATGAAAATCTGTCTTTATCACCATATATATCCCATAGCTCAAATAACTTATCAAAATCTTCTCTTAGTACAGCAACATCCAAGTCATCATCCCATGGAATAAAATCATTCTCTCTCACCGCACCAAGGCAAGTACCTGCCGACAAACAATATTTGATGTTATATGTTTCACAAAAATCTGCGAAATAACTTAGATTTTCAAATAACCTTTCTTGAAATAAAGAAATATCTTGTGGTTTCACAAAATCTTTCCCCTTGCCATCCCCACCAACCCTATTAACTTCATACTCACTTAAAACTTTCTGATTATATTCCATTTTCAAATTCTCCGTTTCCAAGAGCATCTGCCACACATTTAAATTCTTTTAAAATCTACAGCTGCACTTTCTGCAGAGACTTTATTTCATCATACATATCCAAACCTCAAGTTATATATACTCCCCCGCCGTTACCCGAAACGTACTCCCAGTCATCATCGCACTTGCATCACTCAGCATATAGATAATCGCTTCCGCATAGTCACTCCGCTCACACATACGCCCCATCGGCAGAATACCCGCAGCTCTCTTTCTAAGTTCTGCTTCACTCTCTCCCTGGCTGATTCTAAGAGCAACTTCACCCTCTGTAGGCGTCCATCCAAGCGTCAGATAATTACATCGGATCTGCTCATCTGCATACTGATGCGCTATATGCTCCATCAAGGTTCTCAGCACGCCCTTGCTGCAGGCATACGCGGCACGATCCTTCTGGCCGCCCCAGGCATGCGCGGAACCAGTTAATACAATGCTTCCCCCGCCATTCATACGCATATATTTGACAGCCTGCTGGCAACAGAAAAAGCATGCCTTAAAATTGACATCCATAACCCAGTCAAAAGTGTCTTCATCACAGGTATCCAACGGACTAACCGGAGTAACACCTGCATAATTAAAAAAACCATCTATCTTCCCATATGTCTGATATGCCTCATCAAACAAATTCTTACAGTCCTCAACCTTAAGCAGATCCGTATGTACAAAAATCCCTTCAGAATCAAATGTTTTAATATTTCTCAGGGCTTCTTTCGCAGATTTCTCATCTCTGCCACCAATGACCACCTTTGCGCCCTCACGGCCGCAGACTTCCGCCATTGCTTTACCAACCCCTTTTGTACCGCCAGAAATAATAATAACTTTATCTTTTAATCTTTGTAACTCCATATAAACTCCTCATTCATTTAGTTCCAAAGCTTTATCTATATCGAAACCACTTAAAGCAAGGCTGTTGCCGCTTTCGTCATAAACTTTAATCTTTTCCTGATATTCTTTCAGGCATTCTGCCAATTCTTCTTTACTGTCACATACCAGATACATTCTGGTAAGAACCTGTTTTTCGTTACCGATCCATTCAGAAAGCACATCATCCCCCTCATGCAGACGCTGAATATTGGCAACGATGCGCTTGTCCTTATCAAGGTTATCCATACCATCAATTTTAGCAATATGACCTTCCTTCAAAAGAATCCAGAGTGTAGCCGCCCATTTCCCGCGAAGTCTGGTATCGTCGTCTCTTTTAAGATCCACATTTCCTTCTGATCCAGTCAGTGCAAAACGGATCAGCATCTCTCTCTGATCAAATCCATGAATTGCTTTCATAAGAAGGTGCGGAGCCTCGCCCTGCAAACGAAACCCGGTATCATATACATAGAACTCTCCATTATCATAGAAACCGGACAGCATCAAAACACCATTCTTAATACCAATCTCCTTGAAAAGTCTCAGCGCATTTGGGTGCATACGTTCAAAATATTCCTTCAAATGCTTAGATGGATAAGTACCGCCCAGACATACACGAGACACCCCCGGCTGCTCATCTGTAGTATAACGGTCGTAAATACAGGATGCGCTGCAATATCCATCTTTAAAGGTATAATACATACCCATATCGTCACAGAGCATATACTTTTCCACTATAAATCGTTTCTTATTAGAAGCGTCCAGCGCCTTCTTTACACCTTCAATCAGTTCTTCTTCATTATAGGCCACAGTCATGCCAACACCGCCGCCATTATCAACCGGCTTGATCATAACCGGATATACAATTTTATCAAGGTCTTCACGCTTCATATCTGCATCCAGATAATATTCTGGAATCCCGTGAACTCCATATCTCTCACAGGTAGCCTTAAATACATCCTTATAGGCAAATACATCTACAATCTGCTGTGACGCATAGCATGGAAGGCCAAGAGCATCACAAACCTTACAATATGAAGGAACAAGGATATCTGCAACTCCAACCAACACACCGTCAACCTGCTCATCTCTTGCCAGCGCGATCAATCCCGGAACATCCATTCCATCCACATCATATGCTTTCCAGGCTGCTTTTTTTGCCGCATCTGTGTGCCTTTCACTGGATACAATTGTTTTAATACCCATTCCATTCGCTATCTCAACTAATGGCAATGTTTCTGGATTTCCTCCAAGAATCAATAGTTTCTTTCCTTCAAATTCTCTGTCCATAACGATCTCCTTCTGTTGAATTATCTATTCGATTATGAGTCCCTCGCCCTGTGTCATGATTAAAAATTTGTTATCCGGGTATTGTTCTTTCATAATATGATAAAATTCCCCCGGCGCCCCCATATGAGCCGCAAACATTCCATAGTGACATGGAACTATAAGTTTAGGCTTTAAAGCATCTGCCAGCTTTGCACAGTCCTCTGAATCCATATTTCCATACATACCATTAATCGGAGCAATCATCACATCAAATGGACCTTTCTTCTTATATTCATCAACCCAGTCAAATCGAAGACAAGTATCGCCCGCTTCGTAGATTTTCTTTCCGTCCACAGTAACTACTACGCCAACTGCATCAGGAGCACTGTCTCCGTGATCGCAGTTCACAAAATCAACCGTAAAACCGCCACATATGTAGGTTTCTCCTGGTTTCACATAGGAAATATTTTCTTCATACATCCCAAGTCTTTTCACTTCTTTTACACAGTCTTTCGATACAAAAAATTGTGTCCTATGATTTGCTGCCAACTCAGGCATAATATCATCGTCAAAGTGATCTTTATGTGGATGTGTTGCAATCACAACATCAAATTCAAGTTCATCTGGGTTCAGTATTTTAGGCAACATCCTTTTATATCCCATATGGCCCTCATACCGTTCAACGCAATCTGACAGATATAAGTCTATAGCAAGTAACTGTCCATTTTTACTTTTTATAATATAACCAGCCTGACCGACATAAAAAATAGACGTCCTCCCTAACGGTGCCGTCAATACTTTTAATGCAAACTTATTCATATCATTTTCCTCTATATGCTTAAATATTTATCTAATAAACGCCATCGTTTTTCTTCCGGGCAGTTAACAGTCAGAATCTTATTTTCCGGAATTCCTCTCCAGATTAACTTTTTTCTTATGTCATCAGCCATCACACCGTCTACCGTAGCTATCAGAACATAATCAAATTCCATAAAATCTATACTCTCTACAGGATCTACATCCAGACAGCATCTTCTGTATTCTTTATAATCCACATCTACCCATCCCACCACACTGCAATACTCATTTTCCTTTATGCGGCGCATAAGCTGTTGTCCGAATGTCCCCGCACTGTATACCACAATATCAGAACCATAGAATTCCCCGTCATATGGAGAAAATTCATCTTGGATTTCTTTTAATATACCGCCTGAGCGCATGATACAAATTCCCAACATAAAATCTCGTATTTGGTTTTTATAATTTAAATTCCTGCTATATCCTTCTGCAGCCATCATCAAATGTAAATATAACTTCTTTAATCCAATGACTTCTTTAGTATAGCCAGTTGCTATCTTCAGCATAGAATCTTCTCGCTGCCGGTAATGATACTCACAATTATCAATAATACTGACTCTGTTACTCGCCATAATATAAGGATAAGTAACTGCCGCATCCTCTCCGATAGAGATGCCATTATCTACTGCCATCTGATATCGATAAAGCATATCCCGTTTAAACAACTTATTCCAGACATATGTTGTGATACCGATACATGAGAATTTATCATAAGTGAGCATGTTCTGTTTGAGTTTGATCAGACGTTCACCATTATAGTTTCCGGCTGGAATCCTGCTGGTAATCTTTGATGATTTTGAGAACAAATCTCTGCTCATACCTGCGATGACAATATCTGAATCATACTCAATAATTGTACATACCAATTTTTCATAAAAGTCTGAATCAATCCAGTCATCGCCATCAACATAGCCCACAAACTCCCCTGTTGCAGCGTCAAGTCCTGCCTTTCTTGCAGAGACAAGCCCACCGTTCGGTTTATGTATTACTTTTATTCGACTATCTTTTTTCGCATAGAGATCACAGATTTCCGGTGCTCTGTCCGGTGACCCATCATCCACAAGGATAATCTCAATATTTCTGTAAGTCTGGTTGATCAGGCTCTCTATGCAAATACCTATGTACCTGTCAATTTGATAAATCGGAATCACAATACTAACTAAAGGTTGAAACACATTTTTCTCCCTCATCGATGTCATCTACACTTCACCATTCTGCTTCGCTATAGCATGATCCACAAAATCTTCCATGGTGGCAGAAGTCTCCGGTGAAATTCCCTCTTTCTTCAAAACACTGAAAATCGTATCCAAAATAATCTTTACATCACCTTGAAATGTTATATTCTTCGTATATTCTACATCCATTGCAAATTTATCTTCCCAGGATATTTTATTGCGTCCATGGGCCTGAGCATAACCGGAAAGCCCTGGTTTTACATCATGTCTGTGATGCTGTTCTTCGTTATAGTAAGGAAGATACTTTACCAGAAGCGGTCTCGGTCCAATCATACTCATATCGCCTCGAATAATATTAAAAACTTCCGGAAGTTCATCAAGACTGGTTGATCGGAGCCACCGGCCGAATTTTGTAAGTCTGATTTCATCTGGTAAAAGTTCTCCACTCTCATCTGACTCATCCGTCATGGTACGAAATTTATAGAGTTTAAAAATCTCCTCATTCTGTCCAGGCCGCTCCTGCGCAAAAATTACCGGAGATCCAAGCTTTACTCTAACTAAAACCGCAACTACAAGATATAACGGCCAAAACACAATCAAAACAAGCACTCCACACATAAAATCAACTGGCCTTTTGAAATATGACTCATATATTCCATTTGATTTATGGGCAGAGTTTTTATATTTCTTTCTATCTATGTATCCGGCAATAACTCCTCCTATAACAAGAAATCCCAATACCACAGATATTATCTTTAATGCAGCTGTGATAAACTTCTTCATTTTCTTCTCCCGCAATTTTATTCAAAACATCTCTTTATAACCTCAATAATCATGTCTTGCTGCTCCACTGTCATTTTATTATCCGACGGCAGGCACAAACCTCTGTCAAAAATATCAGCTCCAACATCCTCTACGCTTCCAGCGATATAGGCATTTGTTCCTGCTCTGCCGCTGCCGTTTTTGGTAATAAAATCATTCATTCTGTACATTGGCTGCATATGCATCGGTTTCCAGATCGGACGCCCTTCTGCATTGATGCTGCTAATGGCTTCTAATATCTCTGTCGGACACGACTTCCCATGCTCTCCTTTGTATAGAGCTTCAACCTCTCCCCTTACCTGCCTGCACATTGCATCTTTATCAATAAGTATTGCCGATAACCAATAATTAGGAATACTTTTATCCTCTTCAAAAGGATTCATGGATACGGGCAGATCCTTAAGCCCTTCCTTGTATCTCTCCCAGACGGCTTTTTTCTGAGCGATATGTTCCTCCAAATATGGATACTGTCCTCTTATCACACCAGCAACAACATTAGACATTCTATAATTATATCCAACCTCCTCATGCTGATACCATGCAGCATTTTCTCGAGCTTGTGTAGACCATTTTCTGGCCTTATTTACTGCCTCAAGATCGTTCGTCAAAAGGCCGCCGCCGCTGCTTCCCGTAATGATTTTATTACCATTATAGCTAACTGCCGCATAATCACCAAAAGAAGCCGTTTGACGGCCTTTATATGCAGCGCCCAAAGATTCCGCCGCATCTTCGATAAACAGTGCGTCATGTCTTTTGCAGATTGACATCAGTTCATCCATTTTCGCTGGGAACCCATAAAGATGTGCAGCTACAACAAGCCTTACATCCGGATAAATCTCAAAGGCCTTTTCCAAAGCGACTGGATCCATGTTCCAGGTATCACGCTCCGTATCTATAAAAACCGGAATACCGCCCTCATAAACCACAGGGTTCAAAGTAGCGTCAAAAGTCATATCCGAACAAAAAATCCGCCTGCCCTCGACAGCACCGTGTCCTATAGCCGGTTTACCGTAAAGTTTCTCTCCGGCAAGCTTTACGCAAAGATGAAGCGCAGCAGTACAACAGGAAAGACCAACCGCATATTTCATTTCTGCCTTTTGAGCAGCAATCTTTTCTACTTCATCAATATTGGCGCCTACCGTAGACATCCAATTAGTCTCATAGGCTTCTGTTACATACTTAAGTTCTTCTCCATGCATAGTGGGACTGGCCAGCCATACTTTGGTCCTAAACGGTTTTATATCATCCTTTCTGATAAACATCGAACTTATGACTCCTCTTTATTTTGTCTTTAGAACATTCTGACAATATCAACATACAATAGTCCCCAATACCTTCACACCTCTATCCAACGCCAGTTCCTTCTCCTGCCTGATAAGCTTTTCATAAGATTCCCCTTTCTGCTCTATAAACAGGACCCCTTCATAATATTCCAATTTCTTAAGCGCTGCAGCATGGAATACAATCTGTCTATAGGAAGAAAATGTGATATCCCCTATTTCCTCCTCAAGTTCTTCACATATCTCTATTACATCATTACTCGTGACTGTTCCCGCAAGCATAACTCTATTAATTTTTTTTCCCGAGTTCTTATGAATTGCGCTCTGAACATTAACCGCTACAATCTTTATTTGTTCATTCCTTGGGATTTTTGCACAAGGTCCTTCTTCCAGCCTGCAGATCCATCGGTCTATGAATCCAAATACCTTCTTCTTTGTTTCTTTTCTCCGAATTACTCCTAACAAAGGCATCCCAAATTTTTGCTGAAAAATACTCAAATCCTGCAATTTCCCACCCATAACATAACTCATACAAAATAACAAACAAACCAGACACGCTCCGCCGATCATTCCAATAACCACAAAAGTAATTGCGGAAGAAACTGGATCTTCAAATATGACCGGCTCACTTTCCACTTCTCCCTCAACGGATTCTGCCACTGGTTGTTGCACTTGTTGTTCTTTCTTTTCCTGGTTTTCTGTAATGGTTGCCTGATATTTATAAACTCCCGCAGCAATTGCCAGAAGTATCATGCCTACAATGATCCATCTCCATCTTTTCAGACAATAAAACATCAGATCTATTAGATTAATTTCATTGATCTCCTGATAATCCTCCATCAATAAAAATCTCCTCTCACAATCTCATCTAATTTCTTCTCTATGTTTATTCCTTCTTTCCCACCATCTCTATCCCAAGATGTATTACCGTTTTCCGATTCATAAAATCAACCTCAATCTTTGCAATCCGCCTGTGAAGATCAATCTTCTTGATACATCCTTCCATATCCTTTAACGGCCCTGACAGAATAGTTATCACATCGTCTTCGGATACAGACACCTGGGAAATCTGTACCTCCATATTCTGATCCAATGATCCCATAACCCGTTCAAGCCATTCCACTTCTTGAGCCGGAAGGGAAATAAACTGTTCATCCTCTTTTCCCAGCAACTTCGTAAATGCCGGTACCCTCTTTAACTCCTTATATAACTCCTGGATACAATCACTCGTTATAAATACATACCCCGGAAGTAACTTTTCATGCAGTTCTCTCCATTCTCCACGAAATTTCTTCTTCATGCGGCGCATCGGATGAAAACAGCGGTCATATAACCGATCTCCTACAACAATTCCAATTTGATTTTCCGCCTTATCTTCCATTCCGGCAGCAACCTGTATTACATAGTACAAAATATTCCTCCACTCAACCTAATATCTGGCTACAAGATTATAGCGAAGCAGTCTATATAAAGAGCATGCTTCGCCATCCATGCCAATATATGATTCCATTGCCACAGTAATCTGATCGTCACTCTATAGACATTAGCAAATATATAATATAGTCATTACATATTTACTAATGTCTATAGATATTTTCCATCACCGAATATATCATACTCTCAAAAATTCAAGTGCCCATGCTGCAAGAATTTCCATAAAGTAATTTTAATCCAACTCAATTCTAAACAATTTAATTTTGATCTAATTCAACCCTTATCTAATCTAGCCAGCCTTAGGTTAACCCTATATACATTTCAATTCTATAATCGAATAATTTTTATTACTTTAGCTACATCTTTGATACAATCTCAAGCCCCACCTGAACTCTCTGCATCTTCCCAAGAAAAGACATCTCCAACACTGCCCTTCGCTTATGTCTGTCAATTTTTCTAATATATTTTTCCTTCCCTACTAGCGGTCCAGAAAAAATTCTAACCTTCGACCGCTCGATAACGCCTTCAGACAATTCCACTTTCTGCCCACAACCACCAAAGGCCCGCAAAAGCTCCACTTCTTTATCTGTAAGTATTGCCGGCTCATCGTCTATTCTCAATAATTCTATTGCTCCCTTTACATGGCGTAACTCTTCATCAATTTTTTCAACTTCCTTTTCTTCTGCAATTAGAAATACATAACCAGGAAATAAAATTTTCTCCCGAATAATCCATTCTCCGTAAATATGCCTTTTTTCTTCATAATGAAAAACATAACAGTCCTTAAGCAATTCGGAAGATATCTGCTCCTGGCATCGAAGTCTTACGTTTTCTTCAGCGCCTATCCGTACCCGCGCAACATACCATAAATTCTCAGTCACCTTCACTGCTGCTCCTTTTACAATTCCTTGGGTGATAACAATTACAGTTTAAACTGCTTTATTACCAACAAGAATACACTGGCTCCTTTTATCATTTTCTTCATAAAATATTCCCGAAACGATTCTAAGATTTTGACATTCTTCTCCATTCTCCAAAACAACTCCTGGATTTGGATGTTCTTGTTCTTTTACATTTTGCAAACTAATCTGAGGATCCCTATTTTCCTGATACTCCTGACTCCTGCCAACCGATTTCTGCCGTCCCCATTCTATCCCAATCTCCTCAAGCCGTCGCACCTGGTCTTCCCGCAGCGTCTTTCCTTTCCGCTTTCCGGCATACACCTGCTTCTGTTCATTGACCCACTTCGCAAGCCAGATCCCATCTGCCCGATACTTGGAAGGAATATTCAGATTCCCATGTTCTTCATAATAAGCCTTTGCAAGCTGATACCTCACTTCCCAGGAATCTGGTTTTACCCAGACCATCCCAAGCGCATCCAGTTTTTCCTGCTGCTCTTTCGAATGCTTCTCTTTTCCCTTCTCTCGCCTATCCGCGATCCAACTTCCGAGCTTATACCCGCTGGAACTCATATAAGTAACCGGCACATTAAGGTTTTCATGCTCCTCATAATAGGCTGCCGCCTCCGCATATCCCTTCTCCCACTGCTGCTCCGGCTTCGTCTTCCAGACCATTCCGATCCCATCCAGACGCGCGATCTGTTCCGGCGTCAGCTTCGCCCCGCTGGTCTTTCCTTTCCGAAGCAGCCTCTGCCTCCTGAGCCACCCGCCGATCTTAAGTCCTTTCGGCGAAATATACGCATTGGGAACATTCAGATTCCCATGTTCTCTATAGTATTGCAGGCATTCCAGGAAATTTTCTTCCCACAGATAATCCGGCACATCCCAGATCATCCCAATCCCGTCAAGCGCCCGCATCCGATCCTCTGTCAGATAGCTCTTCTGAATCCCGCTCTTCCGGTAAGTCCGAAGCTGACAGATCCATGCACCAAGCCGGATTCCCGTATCTGTCACTTCATTTACATTGGTATTTAAATTTCCATGTTCTTCATAATATTTTCTTGCTTCCGTGAAATACTTCTCCCAGGAAAGATCCCGGTAACTTCCCCAGACCATCCCGATCTGATCAAGCTTCCGTATCCGGTCCGCGCCCAGCACACCATACTTCTCTCCGGCACGAACCTTCCGCTGTGTCAAAAGCCACCGGCCAAGCCCGTACCCTTCCTCTGTCTGGTACCGCACCGGCACCTCCAGGTTTCCATGCTTCTGATAATACTGTCCGGCACACTGATACATCAATTCCCAGGAGGCCGTCAGCGTTTCTTCTAATTTTTCAAACAGTGCAATACAATCCTGCACCTCATCTATGATCTTAAAATGCTCATGGACGATCTCTTCCTCCCGGTTAAGGAAATGATAATACGACGCGGCAATCTGCATCTCTTCCTCAATCGTCCCGATGCTGTACAGATTCTCTATATTCAGCACGATATCAAAGATCACTGCATCCTTCTTCTTACTCGCCGATAATGCCCGTCCGATCTGCTGTTTGTAGATGATCGGCGATACCGTTGGCCGAAGCAGGATCACGCCGTCCACATCCTCCACATGGACTCCCTCGTTGAGCATGTCAATGCAGTACAACAGTTTCAAATGCCCGCTCTCATCCGCCTTAAAATCCTCGAACGCCTGACCCGTATCCGGGTCATCGGAATAAGCTGTATAAATATGAGGATCCCGATCCACCTTTGCAAACCACTCCCTTGCTTTTCCTATCATTTCCGTCATATGTTCATAGTTCGCGCAGAAAACAATATATTTCCCTGCACGGTTCTCCATATGCTTACGGAAAATCTCATCCAATCCATCCGCCTGCTCAAGCGCATGACGCAGGGCCTCAAGCTGCTTCTCTCCTTCATCCCTGACAGCCTTATTCTTCGCCGTCCGCACTCTTTTTTGGTACTTCTTAAGATCCTTCTGATACGAGAAAACAGACAGGACATATTTTGGCGGATTTAGGATACCGCGCACGATCGCCTCTCCAAGACACATCTCTGAGGCCACATTTCCATCGAACAATTCATCTGACATATCCCTCTGGTTATCCAGATAACGGATCGCAGTCGCCGAGAGTCCCAGCACCGGCGCATCCGGGTACATGACCAGCAGATTCTGTCCCCCCTGTCCCCAGTTCTTTGCACCGCAGCGATGAAATTCATCCAATATAATGTAGTCAGGACAAATCTCTCTTAATTCTGTCTCCGTCATAGACATTAGCTTTGCATAAGTATAGAATCTGACATTTCTCAAAACATCCGCCGACTCGCCCTTCTTCATACCTGCCCTCAGATTCTCCACCTGTGTCCGAAAAATATATTCCGACGGTGAAAGCCAGCAGATCACCTGGTTCGGGAATTCTTCACATAATTTGAATCCAATAAAGGATTTCCCCGTTCCTGTCGGGTGGACGATCGCCGCCTTCCCTGCTGTTCTCAACATATTCAGAGCCGCCCGGTACGCTGTCTGGTTGTGTTCATATAATTCAATTGACATATCTGCGGCTCCTTTCCAGTACCATTTTCCCGTCAAAAATGTAATGAAGTACTATACTTCATTACAAAGAGCCGATTCTGCCCTGTTTTCCGCTGTCCTCAATTCGTTTGACTAGAATTTTGACGGCGGTCAAATGAGAATCTATATGCAAAAATCCGCAAATTTATAGCTTTTTCTCCTTCATTTTTATGGAAATACCAGATTTCATAGAATTTGACTAGAATTTTGACGGCGATAGATTGAAAATCTCTCGATTTCTACGAATTTTTCGCCGAAATGAAACTGAAAAGGCATCAGTTTTTCAGATTTTATATGATTTTTTAGGTAAAATTTACAGAAATACCATCAGAAACCACGTTCACAGCCTTCCAAAATGTTGACAAAACCATTTTTGCATGGTAATATAACGTAAACAAATGAATTTTTGATCTATTTTCTCGCGAAAAAAATGTAATGAAGTATAGTAATTCATTACATTTTTTTACGTTTTTTATTTATACGTGAATCCGTGCTGCCTGCCGCCAGTTCATACGCCGGCAGAAGAAGTTGTTCATACCGTGCGGCAATGTAGGTCTGATAAAACCTGCGCTGAAGGTCAAGACAGATTGTCTGCTCGGTACCCCGAAATAAAATCAAGGCTGCAAGCTGTGATCAACCTGCTTCATATCCACTCTTATCCTCCTCTTCGCACTTGCATAGAATTTCTTATACCGATCCTCCATCCCGCATTCCCGGGCATCTTTCAGAAGAAAGATGAACAATTCTGTCAGATCATCCTTGCATTTTTGCACTCCCGCCTCCGCGACCTCCCGCGCTTTGGCTTTATTTCCGTCATCACTATAGCACTGAATCAACTCCACATACTCTTTAGATGTCTTCCCCAGATGTGTTTCCAGATACCGTACATATTTCTCCATTCTGCCGTATTGCCGATACAGGTTGGCAGCCTCTCTGGCAGTATAGCCATACTTGTCCAGGATATCTGCATATTCAAGAGTCTCGGCTTCTGTTATATACAACTTTTCTGACAGTTCCTTGATCGGATCATAACACCCGTAACAATCATAGTATTCATTTGCAGCCATCTCATTCAGAATCTTTTTCCTGAGATTCCAGTCTTCCTCTTCGAATTGATTCCTCTTGATTAATGCCTGGCATATATTCCATACCTCATCTATTTCAAGCTGATCATCAATGTACCGCTCATAACTTAACATCCTGAACAATTCATTGATCTGATTCCAGGAAGCTTTCAATACAGAGACCTTATTATTTTCTTTTTTTCTGTCTTCCTGTTTTTTGCACTTTTTCTGAATATCCAGAAGAAGATGTTGATTCCGCGCTATTTTTGTTTCCAACTTCTGTATTATACGCCAGCTTTTTATCTCTTCACCAGTAACCTTTTTCCGTTCTTCCTCAAGCGTCTTTATTCTGGCTTTTATCAGCTTTTCCATCGCATTGAGAAGCTGATCCGATATTAAGTAGCTAAAATCGCTTATCTGACTTTCTTTACACAGCTCAGAATTCAGGACATCCACCAGTTTTTCGGCGCATTTTACACTTCCGTCATCTCCCTTGCCCAATAGAAGCGCCATGATCCAGTCAAACCCAATCTCTCTGGTTTTCATAGAGAGCAGATGCTCCTCTTCTGCATCCGCGATCAAAAAGGACAGCTCTTTCTCAAATTCTTCAGAATCTGCCGCTTTTACAACCTGAAATTCCAGCCGGCAAACTTGATCTAATATCTGCCCTGCCAGGCCGTATTCTCCTAACCGCTCAAGATCACGGCATCCCCTGAACACTCTGTCTAAAAATGAAAATGCTCCCTGTGGGTCATGATAGTGCAAGATCCAATTATCCACATATCTCCCCTCCGGGCTGAACTCATAGTAATGATAATCATATTCCATACAAATATCGCCGTCCTGAACCGCCTTGCAAAATGACTCTATTTCGCCTCTCGCCGGCATATATGTGATAATCTTCTCCCCGCTCAGAGACATGAGAAAGCCTTGCTGCTCTGATTCCGATAATAGCTTTGCCCTGGACAATATCCAGGCATCTTTTTGTTCCTCTGACATCTTCTCCAACTGCTTACATACATGCTCAATAAATGTTGCTTTTTCCATTGTAAAATACCACCTTTATTCATCCTGCTCTGCCTTTTGCCCTCTGAAACTGAGAGTACACCCGGACAATATTATTACAAAGAGGGGACGATTCGTCCCCTCTTTCCACATACAGCACCAAACTGCTTATCTACTTCATCTGCTCCACCCGTTCCTGAACGGTCTTATTGAAATTCTGCACCTTCCTGTCATAGGTTCCTTCCATATATTTGGAATTCAGCAGGAAATCCGCCGTCGCAAGATTATTCGCAATCGGGATATCATAAACGACCGCAATCCGCAGGAGCGCTTTTACATCCGGGTCATGCGGCTGTGCCTCCAACGGATCCCACAAAAAGATCATAAAGTCAATCTGTCCCTCTACAATCTTCGCACCGATCTGCTGGTCTCCTCCAAGGGGGCCGCTGTTATAGCCCTTTACCGGAAGACCGGTTTTCTCTGCGATCAGCCTGGCCGTCGTACCGGTTCCGCACAGGAAATGTCCCTTTAAGATCTCCTTATTCTTATCGCACCACTCTACCAGCTCTTTCTTCTTGCCGTCATGTGCTACCAGCGCAATATGCTTCGTCTTCCCAATCTCGAATGTTACATAGTTCTCATTTGCCATTTTCTTTTTCTCCTTTCGGCTGTTTGTATCATATACTCGGCCTACGCTTCCTCTCAGGCCGACTTATACATTCTTCTCTTCCTCCACAGGGCTGGCTTATACAGTCTACTCTTCCTCACAGGCTATCTCTTCATAATACTTCATCAGCGCCTGCGTTCCGAGATCTCCATGGCCTTCTGCCGCCAGTTCCTCGTAGTTTGCCAATACCTGGCTTAATACATCCAGGCACAATCCGCTCATATTCGCCTCTGTCAGCGCAAGCTTCATATCCTTGATAAAGTGCTTCATGAAGAATCCCGGCGCATAATCATCTGCCAGTATCTTCGGACCAAAGGTGTCAAGCTGCCTGCTTCCCGCCGCCCCGGTGGATACGGAATCCAGGAGCACCTGAAGGTCAAGGCCCTTGGCCTTCGCATATGTCAGCGCCTCGCAGACTCCTGACAGCGCGCCCGCGATCATGATCTGGTTCGCCAGCTTCGCATGCTGCCCGCATCCGGCTTCTCCCTGATAATTGATATTCGTTCCCATGGCCTCGAATAACGGTCTGCATGCTTCGTAGTCCTCTTTTTTACCACCAACGAGAATAGACAGTGTCCCTGCCTTCGCCCCGGCATCTCCGCCCGTCACAGGCGCGTCCAGTACGTGGAAGCCCTTTTCTTCTCCTGCCGTGCTGATCTTCTTTGCGAGCATCGGACTGGTAGTAGTCATATCGATCAAGTAAGTGCCCGGCTTTGCACTGTCCAGGATATTCTGTGTATCAAAATACACTTCCTCCACATCCTGGGGGAATCCGACGATGGTGATCACCGCTTCCCTGTCTTTTACACATTCCTTAATAGATTCATGGAAAATGGCGCCCTCACCGATCACATCCTCCACCTTTGCCCTTGTCCTTGCATAGATATGCAACTCAAATCCGGCTTTCATCAGATTACGGACCATGGATTTCCCCATGATCCCGACACCTATAAAACCTATCTTTTGCATTTCCGATTCCTCCCATCTGCCTTTTCCAAACAGTTCCTGCAACGAATTATACTACTTCTGGGATCTTCTCCACAACTTCTCCCTGCTTCTTATAGATACTGCCTGCCGGCACATATCCTCTGACGCTGGAGAGCGGATAGATATTGGTGTGGCTTCCCACCACACTTCCCGGATTCAGCACCGTACCGCAGCCTACCTCCACCTCGTCGCCGAGCATAGCGCCGAATTTCTTGATCCCTGTCTCGATATTTCCTTCCGGCGTCTTCACTACAACCAGTTTCTTATCCGACTTCACATTGGATGTAATGGAGCCTGCTCCCATATGTGCCTTATATCCAAGGATCGAATCCCCCACATAATTATAATGCGGGACCTGAACCTTATTGAACAAGATTACATTCTTAAGTTCCGTTGAATTCCCGACCACGGCCCCTTCTCCTACAATCGCATTTCCGCGGATGAACGCACACTGCCTTACTTCCGCATTCTTTCCGATGATCGCCGGCCCGTGGATATATGCAGATTCGAATACCTTCGCCGACTTGGCGATCCATACGTCCTCCCCGACCTTATCATACTCCTCTTCGGGAAGTGTCTGCCCCAGATGCAGGATAAATTCGCTGATCTTTGGGAGTACTTCCCACGGGTAAGTCACTCCCTCGAAGATATCCTTCGCGATGGTCTCCTCCAACGTGTACAACTCTTTGACTGTTAATCCTTTCATGCTCATACCTGTCTGTCTCCTCTCTTTCTGTCATGGCCTGTTGCCAGGATCTCTAATCTTGACCCTTACTACCCTTACTCTTACTCTTTGGGCCGCCGGCGCTCTTTTGGTAAGCCCTTGCTGCCTTATCATAGCAGGCTCGGAGCTGCCCCTGGTTAGACAGCGCTTTCACTCCTTCCGTCCTGCTCACGATAAAGTGATTCAGCTTCTTCATATATTCATCCGGTGTGATCTCTCCGTCAGCCACATAATTAAGCCCCTTCTCCCAGCTCGCCGTAAGCTCCGGATTCAGCAGCGACTTGATGGAATGCTCTACCACATCAAAGATCATCTCACCAAGCAGCGTAGGCGTCACGATCTGCGTCTTCTGATTCAGCGCAAGATACTTGATGTTAAACAGCTTCTTCAGAATCTCACCTCTGGTGGCGCTGGTTCCAATCCCGCTTCCCTTGATCTGTGCCCTCAAGTCTTCATCCTCTATGAGCTGCCCTGCGTTCTCCATGGCAAGGATCATGGAGCCGGAATTATACCGCTTGGGCGGAGATGTCTTGCCCTCCTTGATCTCTAACGACTGAACCGGAAGACACATCCCCTTTTTGAGCGCCTGTATCTTCTGAAAAAATGCGGCGTCCATGTCCTGTTCTCCGCCTGCTTCTCCTGAATTTCCATTGGTACTGGTATCATTTTCCTTCTTCTTTGGTCCCGGGACTCCCGCAACCTTCAGATACCCTTCCTCTGCAAGTATTTTAAAATTTGCGAAAAAGGATTCCTCCTTGATCTTCGTCACAATCGCGATCTTCTGATAGACTGCCGGCGGGTAGAAGATACTTAAGAAACGCCTGACAATCACATCGTAAACCTGTGAAGACAGCCGCGGCAGAGAATGCAGTGCATTCATCCCCTGTCCCGTGGGGATGACCGCATAGTGATCCGTGATCTGCTTGTCATTGACATATCTTGTCTTCTCGAGTCCTTTATGGCTTCCAAACCCTGCGATCTCCTTAAGATAGGGCACCGCCGGATCATATTTCATCAGGCCGTTCAGGTTCTTATGTATCTCCTTGGCCACCGCCGAAGACAAGACCCTGGCATCGGTTCTCGGATAGGTCACCAGCTTCTTCTCGTATAATTCCTGTACGATGCGAAGCGTCTCATCCGGGCTGATCTTGAATCTCTTAGAGCACTCATTCTGCAATTCCGCAAGATTAAAAAGCAGCGGAGGATTCTTCTTCTCTTTCTTCTTCTCTATAGAAACAATCTGGCACGTAAGCGGAGGATCATCGCTCAGATAAGCAATCAGCTCCTGCGCCTTCTCCTTTTCCTTGAATCCATTCTCTTTATAGAGATCAAAAGACTCAAACCAGCGGGAACCTTTCACCGCCCTCCACTCACCCTCGAATGTCTGCCCTGGTTCTCCGCTCGTACTGACCACCCGGTAAAACGGCGTCTCAACGAATTCCCGGATCTCCCGCTCCCGTCTGACCACCATGCCAAGCACACAGGTCATGACCCGTCCGACCGATATGGCAGAATATTTGGTATTCAGATAAGCGGAGACACTGTTTCCATATTTCAAGGTCAGAAGACGGGAAAAATTAATTCCCATCAGATAATCTTCCTTGGCCCTTAAATAGGCGGACGCCGACAAATTGTCATATTCACTTAAGTCCTTTGCCTCCCGAATTCCGCGCAGGATCTCTTCCTCTGTCTGGGAATCGATCCAGACCCTTCGCCGTTCTTTTCCTCTTACATTGGCCTGCTGCTCCACCAGCCGGTAGATATATTCTCCCTCCCGTCCGGAGTCGGTGCACACATAGATTCTGTCCACATCCTTTCGGTTCAGCAGCCCCGAGACGATCTGAAACTGCTTCGCAACAGCCGGAATCACCTCATACTTAAACTTCTCCGGTATAAAAGGCAGCGTCTCAAGGCTCCATCTCTTAAGCCCCGGATCATATGCCTCCGGATAACTCATGGTGATCAGATGCCCGACGCACCAGGTCACCACAGCCTCCTCCGACTCCAGGTAGCCGTCTCCTCTTCTCGCCTTTATCTTCAGTGCCTTTGCAAATTCCTGCGCAACGCTGGGTTTTTCTGCAATATAAAGTGACTTCCCCATACAATCGTTAATCTCTCCCGCTTATACTATCTTGTTGTTTCTTTTTGGTTCATTTTCTGATATTTCCCAGGAGACCTCTTACCCACTTACTGATCGGTCTCTCTCTCTCAGGCTCCTCTCTCTTGGCATGGATTGCTTCCTCCATGAATGTTGCCTGAGAATCCACCAAAGGCTCCGTTGCTTTCCTGCTCACATAGGTTCCGTCGCTTTGAAGCACCCTGGCCTTCACATTATCACTCAGCATCACTTTGAGGTAATGGTTGATCTGGCGCCGGATATTCTCATCGAGAATCGGGCAGGCGACCTCTACTCTCTTCTCGGTATTCCTTGTCATCATATCCGCCGAACCAATATATACCTTCTGCGCCGCACCCGTACCAAAACTAAAGATGCGTGCATGCTCCAGATATCTTCCTACGATACTCATCACCCGGATGTTCTCCGTATAACCCGGTACTCCCGGAAGTATACAGCAGATTCCCCGGACAATCAGGTCCACCCTCACTCCGGCTCTGGATGCCTCACAGATCTTGCTGATATAATCCACATCCGTCAGGGAGTTCATTTTCATAATGATCCTGCCGCTGCTTCCCTTTCTGATCTCCTCATCGATCATGTAGAGAACCTTCTGTTTCAGGCTCGTCGGGGCCACGATCAGATGTTCATAGGTCCCGTCGAGATTCCCGATAGACATATTCTTAAAGAACTCGGCCGCATCCTTCCCGATCGCCGAATTCGATGTCATCAGCGAGAGGTCCGTATACATGGCTGCTGTCTTCTCATTATAATTGCCGGTCCCAATCTGAGTGATGTACTGAATCTCATTGCGGTTCCTGTAAGTGATCAGGCAGATCTTAGAATGTACTTTATAAGATTCGAAGCCATAGATCACACGGCATCCCGCCTCCTCCATCCGTTCAGACCAGTCGATATTATTCTGCTCGTCGAATCTCGCCCTGAGCTCAATCAGTACGGTCACGTCTTTTCCGTTCTCAGCCGCCGCACACAGATATTCCACCAGTCTCGCCTTCTTCGCAAGACGATAGATCGTGATCTTGATCGTCATGACATTGGGATCTACAGAAGCCTCTTTGATCATACGAAGGAAGGGATTCATACTCTCATAAGGATAAAAAAGCAGGACATCCTTCCGCTTCACCTGCCGCATGATATTCCCGTCCTGTACATGTGCCGAGTTCTGAGGCGTGAACGGCTGATATATGAGAGAACGCTTCATAGACTCCGGCAGCTTGTCGCTGATTGCAAATATAAATGCCAGCTTCATCGGTATTTTCGTGCGGAAGATCTGATGCGGCTCAATATTGAACTTTTCGCAAAAATACGCTTCCATATCCGGTTTTAATTTCTCCGCGATCTCCAGCCGCACCACCGCCATACGGCGCCTCTTATGTAAGGTCTCCTTCATCAGATACCGGAAATCATCGCTGACCTCCAGCGCCTCGTCATCCGGCGCAATATCCGCATTCCTCGTCACACAGATATAGTTGGCGTCCGACACCTCGTATTTCGAGAAAACCAGGTCAAGATGCTCCATGATCACCTTCTCCATACGGATGTAACGAATATCATGCCCCGGAAGATACAGGACATCCGACACAAACTGCGGAATCGGAACAAGCCCCATCATTGTCTTGGAATTGGACTTCTCCTTAAACCGTAAATTCGCTGTGACATAGATTTCCTTATTCAGCAGATGCGGGAACGGGTGGTTCGCATCTACGATCTGCGGCGACAGCACCGGAAGGATCTGGTCCTTAAAATACTTCTTCACATACTTCTTCTCATTCTGTTCCAGTTCCTTGAAATTCAATCCGCAGATCCCATAAGGGCCAAGCTGCTTCTTAATATCCGCATATGCCTTATCCCGCTCCTTATAAAGAGGAGCTGCCGCTTCAAATATCTTATCTAGCTGTTCCTTGGGTGTCATCCCGGAACGGCTGTCCCTCCGGTTCGCATCCGTATGCGCCATGTCAAAAAGGCTTCCCACACGGATCATAAAGAATTCGTCTAAATTGCTGCTGAAGATTGCGACAAACTTCATCCGCTCCAGGAGAGGAACCGAAGCGTCCGTTGCCTCCTCCAGCACTCTCTTGTTGAACTTAAGCCATGATAATTCTCTGTTTTGAGTATAATTAAGAATCTCTTTATCCATATCTGTTACCTCACGTTTTTAATCTTCTTATATTTTACCACCTATGTAATAGAAATGAAAGAAAGAAATATAAACGTTATCGTTCGCCGGCAGGCCTGCGGCATATAAACAAAAACTGCCGGAAGATGGCGCAAATCACTGTTGGTCCATCTCCCGGACAGATATTCACCTATTTTGCACTGATATAGCCCTTTGCCGTCAGGGCCTCTGCACACAGAACCGCACCTCCGGCAGCGCCGCGGACCGTATTGTGGGACAGCCCGACAAACTTATAATCATAGATACTGTCTTCCCTGAGCCGTCCGATAGAGACGCCCATTCCGTTTTCATAATCCACATCCAGGGCCACCTGCGGACGGTTATCTTCCTCAAGATACCGGATGAACTGCTTCGGCGCACTCGGAAGATTGGCCTCCTGCGGATATCCTCTGTAGCTTACCAGCTTTTCAATCAGCTGCTCCTTTGCAGGCTTCTTGGCAAAATTAATAAAGACTGCTGCCGTATGACCGTTTAACACCGGAACACGGATACACTGACAGGTTATCTTCGGAAGCTCTGCTTTCACGATCCGGCCGCCTTCCACCTTTCCCAGCACACGGAGAGGCTCCTGCTCACTCTTCTCCTCCTCACCGCCGATATACGGGATGATGTTCCCTTCCATCTCCGGCCAGTCCTTAAATGTCTTGCCCGCTCCGGAGATTGCCTGATATGTGGTCGCAACGACCTCCGTCGGCTCGAATTCCTTCCACGCCGCAAGGCAGGGCGCATAACTCTGAATCGAACAGTTCGGCTTCACGGCGATAAATCCCCGGGTCGTTCCAAGACGCTTCTTCTGTGCCTCAATGACTTCAAAATGCTCAGAGTTGATCTCCGGAACTACCATCGGTACATCCGGTGTCCAGCGATGGGCGCTGTTATTCGATACTACCGGCGTCTCGGTCTTCGCATATTCTTCTTCGATGGCCTTGATCTCTTCCTTCGTCATATCCACCGCACTGAACACAAAATCAACGGTTGCCGCCACCTTCTCGACTTCTCCTACATTGGCCACAATCAGCTTCTTTACCCCCTCCGGCATCGGCGTGGTCATCTTCCATCTGCCGCCTACCGCCTCTTCATAGGTCTTTCCCGCCGATCGCGAGCTTGCTGCCACCGTCACGACCTCAAACCACGGATGATTCTCGAGCAGCGAGATAAAACGCTGCCCCACCATTCCCGTTGCACCCAGAATTCCTACTCTCAATTTCTGTTCCATTCTATTCACTCCTTCATCCGACTATTCTGATATTCCTGATATTCCTAATATTCTTTCTGATATTCCTCCATATATTTCCTGCAGTCCGCGATCGTTTCTTCCATCGCCGCCCTTCCGGGCGCTCCCGTCGTGATTCGTCTGTTCACGCAGGTCTCCATACTGATCGCTTCATAGATATCCTCCTCAAATACAGGAGAGATCTTCTGAAACTCCTCAAGCGGCAATTCGTCAAGCCCGATCTTCTTCTCAATACACAGGAGCACCAGCTGTCCCACAATCCCATGGGCATCCCGGAACGCCACTCCATGATTTACCAGGTAATCCGCCGCATCCGTCGCATTAGTAAATCCATGCCTCGCACTGTCCTCCATCCGTTCCTTATGAAAATTCATCGTCCTTAACATTCCCGTAAACAGCGAAAGACACCCCTTCGCCGTATCAATCGCATCAAACGCCCACTCCTTATCCTCCTGCATATCCTTATTATATGCAAGCGGAATTCCCTTCATCGTAACCAGAAGCGCGTTCAGCGCCCCGTAGACACGCCCGGTCTTGCCCCGAACCAGCTCCGCAATATCCGGATTCTTCTTCTGCGGCATAATGCTGCTTCCGGTACTGTAGGCATCGTCAATCTCCACGAACTGATATTCATTAGAGTTCCAGAGAATGACCTCCTCTGAAAATCTGCTCAGATGCATCATCATAATGGATAACGCCGCCAGGAACTCCAGCAGATAGTCGCGGTCCGATACTCCGTCTATACTGTTTACAGTCGGTCCTGCAAATCCAAGCAGGCTCGCCGTATACTCCCGATCCAGCGGATAGGTGGTACCTGCCAGGGCGCCTGACCCCAGAGGACATGTATTCATACGCTTATAGATGTCCCGAAGTCTCTCATGGTCCCGCCTGAACATTTCAAAATACGCCCCCATATGATGGGCAAGCGTGATAGGCTGCGCCTTCTGCAAATGGGTAAATCCCGGCATGTATGTATCTATATTCTCCTCCATGATCATGAGGACTGCATGAAGTATCTCCTCGATCAAGTGATCCAGAATATGCACCTCGTCTCTCACATAGAGCTTCATATCCAGCGCCACCTGATCATTGCGGCTCCTTCCGGTATGCAGCTTCTTTCCCGGTTCTCCGATCCGGTCGATCAGCACCGCCTCAACAAAGCTGTGGATATCCTCATACTGATCCGTAATCTCAAGCCTTCCGTTCTCCACATCACTTAAGATCCCTTCCAGCCCCGCTATGATCTTCTCCTTCTCCACATCCGTCAAAATTCCCTGCCTCGCCAACATCATAACGTGGGCAATACTGCCCCGGATATCCTGTGTATAAAATCTCTTGTCAAATGAGATCGAGGCATTAAAATGATATGCCAACCGGTCCGTCTCCTTTGTGAAACGGCCTCCCCATAACTGCGCCATATATCTTCATCTCCCTTATATTCTATTCCTTATAGGAACCGATCAGAAATGAACAGCTCCTCATGCCCTGCGTGACACCGCAACAGAGAATTCACATCCGCAATAATCCTGTCGGTATAATCCATACTTCTTAGACAATTCAATCGAACGCTTATATCCGTTCTTCTTCTTAAAATCAGACGGAAGATAGCTGACTCCATACTCCTTTGCAAGCCGCATTCCTATCTCATTCAGCTTCGCCGCATTCTTAAGAGGGCTGATACTCAAAGTCGTCGCAAAATAATCAAAGCCGCCTTCTAACGCAAGCTTCACGGACTCCCTAAGCCTTAATTCATAACATCTAAAACAGCGTTCCCTGCCTTCCTTCAGATGCTCCATCCCCTTTGCCATCTCATAAAAACGCTCCTTATCATAGCTGCCTGCAATAAATGAGACGGGATGCTGTGTCTTCATCTCTGCGATCAGCGTCTGCTGCTCTAAGATCCGCTTCGTGTACTCACTCTCCGGGTAAATATTCGGATTGTAATAGAATACTGTAATCTTGAAATAATTGCTCAGATACTCCAGTACATAGCTGCTGCAAGGCGCGCAGCAACTGTGAAGCAAAAGCTTCGGCACCTTTTCTTCCTTCCCCAGACATTCGATCAATTTTTCCAATTCTCTCTGATAATTCATCTGAATGCTTCTCCTTACCGAACAATCGTCCGCCCGCAAGGGCATACATCATGGTATACTTTTGCATTATAACCGCTTTTGACACTTCTGACAAGATGAATCCGTCACTAAATTATGATATTTACATAAAATAGTATATAGTCCATTACAGGAGGTTCCTTATGGAACAAGTATTAGAACTCAAACATATCCATTACGCCTATCACACCCTGGAAGGAGAAACTCCCGCTCTTACGGACATATCTTTTGCACTGAACAAAGGGGAATTCGTATCCATAGTCGGACCTTCCGGATGCGGCAAATCCACTCTTCTCTCATTGATCTCAGGACTCATCGAGCCCGAAAAAGGCCAGATCAAGATCAATGGAAAATACTTAAAAGAAAGCACAACAAATGTAGGCTATATGCTTCAGCATGATGAACTCTTCGAATGGCGGACCATCTATAACAATGTGATCCTCGGGCTTGAGGTACAGCATATGCTGACCGCACGGACAAAACAGCGGGCCCATGACCTGCTTGAGCTCTACGGGCTTCGCCAGTTCGAGACCTCACGTCCTTCCGAACTGTCCGGAGGCATGCGCCAGCGGGCGGCTCTGATCCGTACTCTGGTATTGGAACCGGAGCTTCTTCTTCTGGATGAACCATTTTCCGCCCTTGATTACCAGACACGCCTGACTGTCGGTGATGATATCGGTCAGATCATCCGCAAAGAAGGCAAATCCGCACTGCTCGTAACCCACGATCTGTCGGAAGCCGTCTCACTTGCAGACCGGGTGATCATACTTTCCGGAAGACCTGCCACAATCAAACAGACCATACCGCTGATCTTCAACCTGGATTCAGACACACCGCTAAACCGGCGCAATGCCCCGGAATTCAAAACATATTTTAATCTCATATGGAAGGAGTTGAATACAGATGAATAATCTGTCAACCGAACAACGGGCCTATATACAGACGGGTAATCTGTCAACCGGACAGCGGGCCTATCTCCTCAGACACCGCAGGCACAAAAGAATCGTTACGGTATCCCGCATCCTGATCCTGATTGTCTTCCTATTGGTCTGGGAAATTACGGCCAATAAGGGAATCATTGACTCCTTTATCTTCAGCAGTCCCTCTAAGATTGTCCTTTGCTTCTGGGGAATGCTCCTGGATAAAAGTATCTTTCTCCACCTTGGAGTCACACTGTATGAAACACTTTTAAGCTTCCTGCTAGTAATTGCCATCAGCATCCTGGTGGCAGTTGCACTGTGGTTCAGCACCAAGCTGTCCGAGATACTTGACCCTTATCTGGTCGTGCTAAACAGCCTTCCCAAATCCGCACTGGCGCCGCTTCTGATCGTGTGGCTCGGAGCAACAAAAACCACTATTATCGTTGCCGGAATGTCGGTCGCCATCTTCGGAAGCATCTTAAACCTTTACACCAGCTTCACCGTTGTAGATCCGGGCAAAATCAAACTGATCTATACATTGGGAGGCAGCCGCTTCCACGCTCTTACAAAGGTGGTGCTGCCAAGCTCTATTCCGGCGATCATCAGCAACATGAAGGTCAACATCGGACTCTGCCTGGTAGGCGTGATCATCGGAGAATTCCTGGCCGCAAGGGACGGGCTGGGATATCTGATCATATATTCCAGTCAGGTATTTAAGATGGATTGGCTCTTAATGAGTATCGTCCTTCTCTGTATCATGGCAACCATATTATATTCTCTGATCAGCCTCCTGGAAAAATGGTGCCTGCGCCGTTTTTAATATTCCTAAGATAAATTTTCTGCAAGAATCCCACATAAGCCTTTTACGGCACTGCCGTAAAGCGAACAGGAGATGCAAAAGCACCTCCTGCCTACATATTCTTTCCCTTATAATTCTTATTTCAATATGCTTCTGCGATCCGCATTCCCTCTGCGGACCTCTTGTCTATTTCCAATTATAACTTATCCTCCCCTCTTTGTACACCATAATTCCCGTCAATATCTGTATAAAATTTCGCAAAATCTGACTTTCATTCACGGTAGAAATTTTTTATACTGATTGAGCAATGAAATGAATGACTTAAAAACAGGGAGGCATAAAAACAATGAGAAAATTAATTCTTCAGAAAAAAACAAATCATTTTTATAAAAGAATCGCTATGGCTATCGGCGGATTGATTCTGTGCGGTATAAGCGTGGGTTTTTTGAAACTCGCGGCATTTGGTGTAGATCCGTTTCAGTCATTTATGGCAGGCCTCAGCGCATTGGTTCCTGTTCCATTCGGAACACTCCATATAGCTGTGAGCATCTGCCTGCTGGGATTCACACTGGCTTTCGAACGCCATTATATAGGGTTTGGAACGATCTTTAATCTTTTTCTGCTGGGATATATTATCGACTTTTCCACTGATTTTTTACAGGATCTGTTTCCGGCTCCCACTTTCGGAGTTCGTATCCTGTCCTTCTTCATCGGAATCGGCATCATATGCATCAGTTCATCATTTTATTTTACTGCAGATATGGGGGTGTCGCCTTACGATGCCGTCGCACTGACCCTGTCACACAAGTGGCATATCGGCAAGTTCAGATATGTGAGGATCTGTACTGACCTGATATGCGTTACTCTGGGCTGTGCACTGTATCTGATATCTGGCGGAACCTTAAACAGACTTACCACAATCGCCGGCTTAGGAACCATTGTCACAGCACTCTTTATGGGGTCTTTTATCGAATTTTTCAACCACACGGTAGCAGAGCCGTTTTTAAACGGAAACTTTATGCATTTTACAATCTTCCACAGACGCCGGGTGTATTAGTACAAGATTGCATCCAGCTAAACTATAATACTACACCGCCATCTGCCGCATTGCTGTCAGTCAACGATGCCTGCTCCCATCTTCTTCCTGTACTGGCTGGGTGTGCAATTCATCCGTCTGGCAAATGCAGCAGAAAAACGCCCCGGATTCCCAAACCCGACCAGAAAAGCAACCTGTGTAACAGAATACTTTTCATCCTGAAGAAGCAGAATCCCCTGCGTTACCCGGTAATCCTCCAGATATTGGGAAATAGTCTTTCCCGTCATGCTTTTAAAAAAGCGGCAGCAGCCCTCTTTCGAGATGGAAATGGCTGAAGCCATCTCTGAGAGGGATAATTGCTCCCCGTAATTTTGATGAATCATATCCAAAAGTATCTTTAACCTGGACAAGGACTCTTCATTCGAAGGCTTCGCGTCTGACAACAATTCCCTGCGTTCCGCAAGAAGCTCGAAGAACAGATTACACAACAGCCCCTTGATTCGAAGCTCCGCTCCAAAGGGCGCCTCCTGATACAGTGTATCGATCTGCTTCATAGTCTCCACGCCATGCTTTGGGAGTATAATTCCTGACAGCTCCTGTGCATTCATGTAAGGATTCAAAAGCTTCTGATATATTACACTGGCGGGTGTGCCATACAACAGGGAAGGATCAAAGATCGTCGTCAATATTATCGGTTCTTCCTCCCCAAACGGCATAATAGAATGTGGTACCCGTGAATTGATCACCATCCCCTCCCCCGCACTCAGATCAAAAGCCTGCTCTTTCAGCTGATAACGGGCAGTTCCCCTGACGACGACAGGTATCTCTAATCCCTCATGCCAGTGACAACAGATATATCGTTCAAAATAATCATTCAAATGGTCATGGTTTATCACAAGGGGAAACTGAACCGTTCCGTGTTCTGACAACTCCCTCTGGTTCTGATCCGTCTGAATCCTGATAGACTGCATAGATGATCACCTCTCTCAAAAACTTATATTTCCTCTGGTTGGCGCATATCTCACTAAGGAACTGTTAAGAATTATACCATGCTTCTTATCAACATATAATAATAAAAATAAAAAATTAAAATATATGTAAAAAGTTCTTGCAAATATTGAAAAATTTGTTATAATAATATTCGTGGCTGTTACATAATGCCATATGATGGGATATGCTGGAATAGCTCAGTCGGTAGAGCACTTCACTCGTAATGAAGGGGTCGTCGGTTCAAGTCCGATTTCCAGCTTTTTGTGAAATATGTCGTAATCCTTTGAATACAAGGGATTACGGCTTTTTATTACTCTGCAGTGAAGTGTTCAACATGTTTTACATGAAAAAAGTGTAACGCCCTTAACAATGAATAAAGACCTTACACCTTTAGACTTTGATTATTTAGTTGTCATTCTTTTATCTTGTCAATATCAGTCAGATTTACGCCGGCAACTTGTAAAAGTGCTTTTAAAGATAAATAATCATCTTTCAAGCTTGAATATGTTTTTTCGGCATGTTCATCCTTTGCTAATTGCATATGGCGTTGTATTTTTTGGAATTGTTCAATAGCATCTTTCGCAATTTCAACGCTATTTGGCATGTCCTCACCACCTTTTTATAAGTGCCGTCTACTTGGTACTTTTATTATATCAATCAGCGAATGTGATGTAAAGCCTTTATTCAACGAAGCATAAAAGATTAGAGAAAGCAGATGGGAACCAGATGACAGTGGAAAATGAAACACCAAACTCAAAAAGGAACCTGGCAAAGGATTATTATATCCTGGCATTCGACACTACTGAAAGTGTCATGGCTGCGGAAGCCCGCTTGAAGGATCGCTTTTCTATCTCCATCATGCCCGTACCGCGGGAGATCAGCACTGGCTGCGGCCTTGCTATCCGTTTCCGCAATCCCGATGAGAGTGCCATCATCGATTTCCTGAAATCCAGTACTTTAGAATGCACCCTGTATAAGATGAACACAAAAAAAATCGATGGAAAGCATCCCATCGAAAAGCTTAGATAAAGGGTGTCGGAGAATGTTCGTCAGGAACCATGTCCCGGCACCCCTTTTACCTTACATCTATTTGGCAGATTCTGTCACGTAATCTTGCCCGACACCCTGCCAAAAATTCATTCCCACAGTTTTCTGGAAGAACTCTTCCGGACACAAGGCTTCTCCTACGAGATTCTCTCCGCCTCGAATCCCATTTCCTTCAAGATATCCAGTGTTACTTCCTCACAGTGATCACAGTCACAGATGGAAACCTTCTTGCCTTCAAAATCGACCTCGTGGTTTACTCCTGCGTCTTCCAGCGCCGCGTCGATCTTCTTTGCGCAATCCGGACAGCACAGTTCCGGTACACTATATACTCTCATCTTCTAATCCTCCTACTTTACATACATTCCCGCAGTCAATAACATATAATCAAAGACCTGCGATCTTTCTACACCTGATATCCGCAATCCTACAAGGTAATAACCTGGTCAACCCCTGCCGGCGCCAGCGCTGCATACACATTCGGGAAGCACCCGATCCCTGCCGGTGCAATCAGCTTATCCGCGATATCTCTCTGATAGCAGCATCTGTCACATGCCATCAAAAGCACGCCTGTCTTTTCACTTAATTTCTGCAGTCTTGATGCAATGTCGCTTCCTTCTACCAGCATATATGCATTGTCGAAGAAGAACATCATCCCCGCAACCTCTGCACCGTGACGGTCCTCCTCCATCTGAGGGATGATCATGGTCTCCAGAATCTCCCTTGCATGCTCTGACTCCAATAAATAAGCTACTTTCATCGTCCTGTACCTCCTATACTATAAATTTTTATACTTCAAATGTTGCCTTTGCCTCTTCAACTGCCCTGCTGATATCTGCCTTAATAATTGAATCCGGATCCAGCTCCATATCCGTAACGTATTGATCGAATTCTGCACCGCTGCAGAAAAAATTCATCACATTTCAGCAGGATCCCGCCCAGTTCGACAATTCCCCCAGTGGAAATGTCAACGCATGCAGTGTCTTTGGCTCATATTCAACAACCTTCTCATCCTGAATCTTTATATAGATCGGCTCACCGCTAACAGCGCTCACCGAATGCACCTCTGTATTCTGATGGAAGGTAAATGCCGCTCCAATTGCGTCAATGGCACACATGGCAGAAAACTGTCTCCCATCATCCAGCGTAACCTGATGGTTCGTCTTGAGAGCCGACACCGGATAGATAAAATTCACCTTCCCATTCTCTGCCACCATTCCGTCCTTCTCCATCAGACAGCTGATAATCTCATCGTATTCTTCATCTGTCATATGCAAGGCGCGCAGCGCCTCTGCCTTATCGTGATCCACATGATAGGCACGCCCGCTGTCTACCGTAAACTGTATGATATACAGCCGCAGTTCATTCTGCCTGTCCGTAAATTTCTTATGTACATTCTGTTCCAACTAATTCTACCTCCGCATTCTTGTTTTTCTGTCCCTGGATGAACTCCATCAGGTCCTTATCTTCCTGTGTAAATACACCGCCGCTTAAAGCATCCTTTAAGATTACCGTCAGACGGTCTACATATTCATGATATTTTTCTGCCGTACGGTCTCTTGGCCTTGGAAGATCGATCTTAAGATCTTCGATAATCTTTCCGTGATCTCTGGACATCACAACCACCCGGTCGCTCAAATATATTGATTCATCCACGTCGTGGGTCACCATCAGCGCTGTAGTCTTCTTCTGCTGAAGGATCTCCTCCAGCTGCATCTGAAGCATCTGCCGCATCTGAAAATCCACCGCCCCCAATGGCTCGTCCATCAAAAGCACCTGCGGATCGCATGCGATTGCCCGAAGAAGAGCCACTCTCTGCTTCATACCACCGGAGATCTCATGAATATAATAATGTTCATAGGCAGTCAGCTGCGCCATCTCAAGCAGCTCTTTTAATTTTGCTTTCCGCTCCTGCTTGGGAAGCTTCATCTTCTTCATAGGATACTCTATATTTTCCCCGACCTTAAGCCATGGAAAGAGTGCATAATTCTGGAACATAAAAGAACGGTCTGTCCCCGGCTTTTTTACTTCATTTCCATTTACCACGATCTTGCCGCCATTCGCCTTCTGAAACCCCGCAATAATAGTAAGTGTCGTGGTCTTTCCGCATCCGGACGGCCCAAGCAGTGAGACGAACTCACCTTCCTCCACCTTAAAGGAGACATCCCTTAACACGACGTTCTCAGGATCTCCCTTCTTTCTTCCTTTAAATTTCTTCGTTATTCCTTCTACAGATATGGACATCTCTCGATCCTCTCCTCTTTCTATACTTTATCAGACGGTAACCTTCATTGCTTATTTGTCAGCCGTCTGCCGTTTGATCATTTTCTCAACCATATATCCGCCGGCGCATTTCTCTTCTTAAGGGAGCTCCAACGGAAGGAACTGAATGCTCTTATCTTCCATCCAGGTTTCCTCTACGCCAAGCTTTTCTGCAAGAACCTTGGGATCATTCAGCTTTTCTGCCGCCCGGTTATAACTCTCTATAAAATCCTCGAACGCCTCTGTCTGCACGAATTCCTTGTCTACAACCAACACATAGGAGACATAATCCGTTTCGGAAATCGGCTTACACGAATAATCCGGTACATTCGCTGCTTTCGTCAGATCCTGAATCACTCCATCCACCTGTCCGTTTTCTAAGGAATATAATATCCCTTTTTGCGTAATCTCCTGAAATTCTTCGATCTGCGGATAAGTCCTTTTCGCCTGCTCCTTCTCACTCTGTCTTCCCTGGCTGATTCCGACATGCCGAACCTCTTCAAATGCACCCTTATAACAGAGAACCTCCGCGTTCATGATTGCCGGCCCGTAGATCATGATCTGCTCATTCTCCTCTATGGTATGTTTCGCAACATGGCTGCAGTAAAATGCCACATTGATCTCTTCCGCACTCAGTGCCCACTGAGCAAGATTACTTCAGCAGTCCTTGAAAGACGAGCTTTCAAGCTCCTTTGAGATCACGTAGTCTCCGTCAAATTCTTCCACCGTCTCATTCATCAGAATCCCCGACACGTCATCTCCTGCCCCGATCCGCACTGCCGCATCTGCATTTCTTGCATCCTCCCTTGGGAAAAGAATCGTCACCAGCATGCCTGTGAATACCAGACCAATGATAAAAACTGCAATTTTTCTGTTATTTTCCATCTCTCTTACCGGACACTGCGGCGCATCACACCGGGCCTGATATATTTCCACAGAGAATACAGGGCATACGCAACCAGAATCAGGCTGCAGATCCACTCGCCCCACTTGGGGATCGAAACCATAAGCCGATTCGCATGCGCAATCGTATTCGAAGTCCTGTCAAAATCCAGTACCGGAGTAAATCCCGGCATCAACAGCCGGTTGGCAATCCATCCTACCAGATTAGAGATTCCGACAACCATTGCAAAATACATGATCATCGCCCTCTTCCCGATGGTCTTGGTGATTGTAAGGAGCTCCGGTATATTCGTACCTGCCCCTGCCATCAGAAACGTGATCGCCACACCGGGTGCCGCTCCGCTTGCCACCAGGGCCGCGATAAAGGGAATATGCCCTACGGCACAGACATACATCAGCCCCGCCACCACCGTGATTCCAAGAAGCGAGATCATCCCCGGATTTCCCAGATAATCCTGTACAAAAGACTGGGGAACCACGGTAAATAAAAAGCCGGCGATCAGCATACCCGTAACCGTATACTTGCTGATCGTCACACTTAATTCCGTCAAAGACCAGCGAAGGCCGCTTTTTACCTTCTCAAAAAAAGTCGGTTCTTCAAACTCAAGCTGGATCATCGCCGGTGCACCTTCACCCTCATCATCCTCATCGGATTCCAGATTGATCCTGCCTTTTTCTTCTTCCTGTTTCTTATGGAGCTTGTTGGTCCCGATGTGCAGTTCGTCACCGGCATACTTGTTCGCCACTATACCAATGATCATCGGTGCAACGAATCCCGTTATAATATAGATAATCGTAATCTCCTTTCCCAGGAGTCCCCAGGAAAGAATAACCGCCAGCGGATTAATCATAGGCGTACTGGTCATGAATGCCAGTGTCGGCCCTAAGTATGCACCGCTGTAATACATACTGATTCCCAGTGGAATCGTTCCGCAGCTGCAGATCGGAATGAACATTCCCGATACGGTGGTCCAGAATACACCGCTGACCCGCTTAGAGCCGATAGACGTCTTCTGTACCTTCTCCGGTTTCAGAAATTCATGCAGCAGACCGGCCACGATAAAACTAAAGACCAGCCATGGCGACGAGCTGTTCAGCATAGACCATGCAGATACAACGATGCTGGACAGAAATCCCCACAAATCTCCTATCATATCTTCAATGCCTCCTCGAATGCCTTTCGCACAGCCGGCTTCGTCAGTTTAGTCACTGCCTTTTTCTCGTTGATGACCAGCATACTCTTGGTCACTGCACCGTACTTCTTAATGTAATCAAAATCCTGCCCTGCGCGATAAATCCTCACATTCACCTTTCCTTCATATTCTTTTTCCAGGACTTGAACCAAGTCTCCAAAAACCTCACATCATGCACACGCACTGATATATTCAATACAAGGTTTATTCATCCGTGACACCTCCCAAATAACCTATAACTTCTACTATTTATGTAAGTCTGTCTGAAGCTTGTTCTATTATAACTTTATTTCCCTGACCTTTCCGTTTTTATTAAAAAAAATAATATTCTGCATTATCTTTATTTTTTTGTCCAATATTTCTATCTTAATTATTAAAATTTTGTTATGATTTGGCTGTATATCTCCTATTTTGGAATATTTTAAAACTTTTTGCGCTTGTATACGAAACGATAGAAAAGAGTGCACCAGAGATGAGATCAAGCTTATCCGAAGGCGCACTGAAAACAAGAGGAGGTGAGAAATTGGGAGATAACAAACAGGTGGATCGTATGATACACGCCACCAAGACAAAAGACAGGCAGAACTGGCGGAAAATGGGCGGTAAGAATTATAACGTCGGAGCCATCATTTCGCTTGGGCTGATTTGCGTCGTGTGGTATTTTGCCGCTCATGCGGTAAACACCCCGTTTATTTTCCCGCCGTTGGAAGATGTAGCTTATCAGGTTGTCTATTCATTGACTGATATGTATGTACTGGAGAACCTTGCCATCACCATGCGCCGTGTAGTGACCGGCTCCCTGTACGCATTTCTGATCGGATTCCCGCTTGGAATGATCATGGGTTATTCGCCAAAGCTTCTGCAGACGATGTCCCCGTTTATCAATTCTCTGCGGCAGGTACCGATCATGGCCTGGGTACCGCTGACCATCGTATGGTTTGGTATCGGAGACGGGCCTACCATTTTCCTGATCGCATTCAGCGGAATCTTTACGATTATCCTGAATACGGTCTCAGGTGTACAGGATATCAGCAAGGATTTCTACAATGCCGCAAGATCCATGGGCGCGAATACATTCAGTATCATCAAAGACATTGTTATTCCGGGTTCTCTTCCCGGAGTGCTTACCGGTATCCGGCTGGCCATCGGTCTTGGCTGGATGTCCGTCATATGAGCGGAGTTCATTGCGACAAGTGCCGGATTCGGTTACATAATGGTGGAAGCACAGGGACGGTTAGAGACAGAGAGGGTCATCGCCTACATGGTGATCGCCGGTCTGATCGGTTACCTTATGGATACGATCTTGGTATTCTGCGAGAGAGCATTACTGAGATGGAAGGATATATAGTCTGATATCATAAAGTGCAATAATATCCATAGATATCACATACAGATGGAGCCACGGCATGGCCACCAGGTTGCCGCCATCTATAAAAAGGGCTGCCAGGGAATATCTCCTCTAAAGAAATATTCCCCGGCAGCCCTTTTTTACTTTTCTCTCAACATACCCCTGTTACACCATCTCCATAAATGCAGTAATCCTGGTCGCAAGCTGGCCGGTATCCGACTCGGAAGTGTCTGTCGACACCGCAATATACGGAATGTGAAGCGTCTCTTTGCAGAAACGATTCATCTTATCACGTTCTACCGTATAAGGATGGCAGGTCTGAAGCATTACATCCAGGATTCCGTCTGCGCGGTATTCCCGTACCAGACGGTTTATCAGCTCAAAACGCAAGGTATTTGGGGCCATGATCGCACAGGCCGTATTCTGGTAGCAGTCGGCAAGCGCCGCATAGACGTCATCGTTCTCCGTGTCGAAACGGCGGACGGCAGACTTCATGACCTCGCAGGTCTCAAAACATACGGCAACGCCACCGTTCTGTTCGACGGCACTTATGATCTTCGTATAGACACCGCTCAACGAACAGCCTGTCACAAGGATGCGTTTGGCACTTTTGGGCACGGGGCTTTCCCGCGCCAGTAATTCCTTCCTTGTCTCTTCGTTTGCCGCAATGCGCTCCCTGATATCATAAAGCGCCCGGTGGGCCTCCAGCGCCTGAAAGATCTCCAATCCCCAGGCAGCAGGCAGCGCCTGGCTCTGGATTGCCATGAGTCTCATGATACTTTCCCGTTCCTGGTTTAAAAGAGCGCCGGCCCTGCGGATCGCATCTTCCGTGATCGTAAGACCAAATCGTCTCTCCAGTTCTTTTACAAGATACCGGCATTCGGAACTGATCAGCGGTTTCACATATTCTCTGTCCGCCCCCTGTGCCACCTGATAGAAATACACCCGGTCCTGCCGGGAGATCAGCTCGTACATCTTGCGCTTCCCGTCACAGGAGGTCTCGGCAATGATCAGGTCGGCATCTTTCAGGCACTCATCTTCACAGGTGTCACAGCAATTCTTTGCCGCCGGACAGACATTGCTTGGAAGAAGCCCGGAAGCGGCATCTTTCACCCCCTGCATATAGGGAATGCGTAACAGGCAGATGCCTGCAGCCTCCAGGATCTCCGCAGGAACATGGGAGCAGAAGGAAACGGCAGTCTTCCTGCCCGCTCTGTGGCAGTCATCGATGATTTGTCGTAATTCTTCTCTATTCATGGGCAGCCTCCATCTTTCTTTCGCGGATCATCTCCAGAAAAGCAGCGATTCTTGTACGGATCTGTCCTTCGTCACCGGGATAGAAGTCCGTCTCGATGTGCAGAAGCGGAATTCCCATCTCCTTACATACACGCCGAATATTTTCTGTCTCAATGGCAAATGGATTACAGGAATGCAAAGTAATGCTGACATAGCCGTCTGCCTTCCATTCTTTGATGGTATCCCGTACCTGATCCATACGCCTGTTGTTAGGGGAAACGACCGCACAGGGAACTTCCAGGTATTTTTCTGCGATGCGCACGAGAGGATCACGGCTTCGGTCCTCGTCCACCAGACGCCGTCTGGAAGAGATACCGCAGCATCCCTCATAGCACACGATCGCACCGCCTAATTCCTCGATCACATTGACCGTCTTTTCAGAAGATCCAAAATATCCGCCGCCGGATACGATCAGCCTTGGCCTGTATGGATATGGTTCATAAGGGTATATCCCGTTCTTCCAGTTCGCCTCACATTGATTCAAGATCTCGTCGATCTTGTTATATTTTTCTACCGGATCGAACATATACTGCTGCCCGTTCATAATATCATTCATGCTGATGCCGCTGATGGCAGGCGGGTCATAACGTCCAAGTTCATAGATGCGGGCCGCCTGTATCCGTTCCTTGTTGCACCATTCGATGGCTTCGTTCAGCCGGTCTTCCGTGATCGTGATGTGGAAATGTTCTTCCAGACCTCTGGTAAAGCCCCGTACCTCTGTTACCCACATATCAAGAGAACGCTCATAATCGGGGACATTAGGCAGATGAATGACCTGCATCGGCTTTAATTCTCCGAGAAGCTCATACATCTTCTTCTTGCCGTCGCAGGTGGTTTCCCCAACCACAATATCGGAGAAATACGCATAAGGGCAGCTCTCCTCAAGAACATGCCCGTAGCTTGACTTGATAAGCGGACAGAGATTCGCCGGAAGACGGGTCTCGGCGGTCTTGATGGGTGCGGCGCTCTGCCCGCAGAGTCCCACCTGGTATAATCCTGCGGCACGTATGATCTCCGCGGGAGTATACTGACAGAAAGTGCCGCAGATATCCTTTCCGCTGTCTTTTAATTCCTTAATTCTTAAGAAGCCCTCTCGTCTGGCTTCCGCAAACTCTTCAAAATGTTCAGGTAATGTAGCTGACATAATTTCCTCCTTTGTATCGGAACCCTGTATCCTCTATAAACAAATTAACATATATTAATATTTTAAACAAAATATATTATATTTTCCAATAAAAGCGAAATTGAATTGATAAAAACAAGAACCGCTTTACAAGCCGCAAAAATAAAGCTAAAATATATTACAGATTGTTAATATATTGTGTATAAAAGTCGAGGAAATACAGTGAATAAAACATTTTTTAAAAGTACAAAAGGAAAGGCCCTGATCATCGTCCTGGTCATCTTAGCGGGCTTCCTGATCCGCGGGAGGCTTGACGGCCTGTATGAAAAGCAGCAGACCCGGCAGGGAGAAGGCGAGGTAACCGTATATTCGGAGGGAGACCGGGTTGGAAGAGGCCTGACTTATGCCGAGAATGTACCGGAAGACAACCCCATCCTCCAGGCATTTCTCGCCGAACGTCCGGAGGCGGAGGTACTGGTGGCCTGTGAAGAGGATCTGACCAATGACGGTCTTAAAGATCTGGTAGTCATCTTTGCGACTACGGAAGATGATGAACATGTGGGCAGCGAGAATCTGGGGGTGCACAGGCATATCCGGCTGACAGTCGCAATCGATTCCGGGGATGGTGTGAATTATACGTTTACAGAACCGATCCCTGCGCCGGTGGAAAACCAGAAGATCCAGTTTCAGAATATAGACAGGAAAGATGAGATCGAGTTTGTCCTTCAGGGACAGAAGGATAATAAAGTGGGATACGGAATCTTCCGGGTTGTGGACAAAGAGACCGTGAATCTCTTTGGAGAAGGGATGGAGGACTGCTGATAGAACCTTTAATTAGAGTCTTCTAATTACGGTAAAATCACCTGTCACAGGCAAAACGGCCTGTTGGCAGGTGATTTGAATTTCATGACAGCTTTCTAAGGCGGATTGGGATAAAAACAATAACCTCTTCCCCACACGGTAATCAGATGTTTGGGGCTGGAAGGGTTGTCTTCAATCTTATCCCGCAGGCGCTTAATGTAGACAAGGATAGAGTTATCATCCGGAATCTCGCTTTTCCACACTTTTGTGAATATCTCCTGTTTGGTCAGGAGTCTCTCCGGATTCTCCATGAAAAAGCACAGAAGCGCGAATTCTTTCGAAGACAGGGATATCTCATTTTCATTCTTATAGACTGTCTGCGAATCAAAATGCAGAGTAAACACTCCGATTTGCACAGCAGTAGGCAAAGTTCCTTCTGAAACCGCGGACACGGCATACTGTTGTGTCCGTCTTACGATAGCGCGTATCTTAGAGACCAATACCGCCTTACTGAAGGGTTTGGTCATATAATCATCTGCGCCAAGCATAAGTCCCTCCACCTGTGCCGCATCCTCCTCCCGGCCGCTTAGGAGAATCACCGGAGTGAGGATCTGACGGCTTCGCAGTTCTTTAAGCATAGAAAAACCATCCTGTCCCGGCATCATAATGTCAAGGAGGATCAGGTCGAACGACTGACAATCAAGGCAGGCAAACGCATCTGCACTGTTTGAAGCGCATACGGCATCTATCTTTTCATGCTTTAAAACAGAAGATATGGCTTTTAAAACGGACATCTCATCATCTACGATGAGAACGGTGATATCGGACATTCTGTGAGTACCTGCCTTTCCTTAATTTGCCGGGTCTTGATAGGATTGCCGTTACGAGACAGAATATCTCTCCGCACAGAATCCCCTCAGTGCTTCTATGGTATGTGCCGTCGCTGCACTTAAGTTTCTGTCTCTGTGGTACATAAGATATATCTGGCGTTTTGCATTCACATTTTCAAACGAGAACTCCAGCACTTTCTGCCTGTCTAAGGATTCTTTTGCCGCAGTCCTGCTGATAAACGCGACTCCGCCGCCCGCCTCAACTGTCCTTCTCACCAGCTCCGAGGATTCAAACTGCGCCACCACATGCAGGGAAGCATGATTCAGTTTTAATCCTTCCTCCACGTTCTCAGATGCCGTCTTGGTTCCGCTTCCTAACTCCCGTATCACAAACCATTCATTCCGCAGCTGTTCAATCGGAAAATGCCCGTTCAGGCTTCTGTATTTTGCATGATTGGGAGTAATCAAAATAATCTCATCTTCAAACAGTACCTCCGAATAGATCTTTTCATTTCCACTGGTCAGCCCTCCAATTCCAATCTCCACATCGTAATTCAGTATCTTCTGCAGTACGTTACCGCTGTCCCCTTCCATGATCCGGAAACTCACCTCTGCATTCTTCATCCGAAACCAGGTCAGAAACTGCGGGAACATATAATATCCCGGAACAGAAGAAACTGCAATAGAAACAGTCTTACTGGATTCATTTTCATTTCGGTTCAGATGCTCCAGGGCCCGGTTCTCTGTCTCTAATAACTGCAGGGCGTAAGGATAAAAAACCCTTCCCTCTTCTGACAACACAATATCCTTTGTGGAACGCACCAAAAGCTGCACTCCAAGTTCTGATTCCAACTGCTTGATATGGGTACTGATCGTTGGCTGTGACAAATACAAGTATTTTGCTGCCAACGAGAAACTCTTGTAATTCACCACTCCAATAAAACTTCTTACGTATTCTAACCTCATATTCTCTCTTTAAAATTCCTCATCTAATCCTGTAAAACCTCGCAGGGTTCATCTAAACCTCTGTAAGTTCATTTCTTCTTAACATTTATTATATTGCTTTTTTTATTCTTGGTCTAATTGAAAATGATGATATATCTGCAGGCTTTATTTAAAATGCTAATATATTTTATTACTTCTTTTTCTTGGGCGGTACATCTGATATGATATTTTTAAAATATTAATAAATATTAATTTTTACAGAAGGGGGATACCTATGAAAAAGAAACTACTTGCAGCACTCTTAGCAGCAGCAATGCTCGCTTCTCTTCTTACTGCCTGTCATAACAGCAGCGAGTCAAATACCGTGGAGGTTGAATCTACAGATTTTGATCCTAAAAAAGCAGTAGAAGACTATGAATTCGGTGAATTGAGCGAGGAAGAGAAAAACTATACGGTGGAGATGGGATATTTTAACTGTGACCATATGTGTGCTTCCATTATCGGAGAAAAATCCGGAATCTATGAAGCTCTTGGCCTGAAGGTCAATCTCACCAAATCCGCGGAAACAGTGAATGCGCTGATCAGCGGCGCGATGGATGTGGGATATATCTTCTTCAGCAAGAATCTGATGGCAGATGACTCCCCGGTCTACCAGGCAGCGGCAAACCACTTGGGAGGTTCCCGTTACCTTGTAGTAAGCAATGACATTGATGTCAATGACCCTACTTCTATTGAGGGCAAGACAATCTCCATGGATGCGGAACCTCAGTTTAATTCTGAATGGAGAAAATGGTCAGAAGAATACGGATTCTCTTTCCAGCCCGAGGACTATGATATCGTTGCCATGGGGCAAAAGGATGCTATGTTTGCATTAAAAGCCGGTCAGATCGATGCCTTTACCTGCTGCGATCCATATGCTTCCCAGGCAGAGTTTGAAGGATTTGGAAAAATTATGTGTATCAGCTGGGGCGCAAACCTTGAGGAAGGCGAGCTTCTCACCGAGGAGAATGCCGGGACCTGCTGCAGCTATGCGATGTCTGTTGCATTCAGGGAGAAATATCCGGAGCTTGCACGTCGTTTGATCTATGCCCATATGCTGTCTGTCAAATACTTATATGAGCATCCATACAATGCTGCCATGATGTTTGCCGACGGATTTGACGTGGATCCTTATGTAGGTCTCCGTACCGTATATATGAAAACTGTGGCAGAGGGAAGAACCATTACCTGGCAGTGGTCCGAGCAGACTATGAAAAACGATGAAGATTTCCAGACACAGTGGAAAGATCCGGCAGTTCCGGAAGAAGACATCATCTACGCCAAAGATTCCATGAAGTCCCTGGAACTGTCAAATGAGATTTTTGAAGAAGCAGGAATTCCGGATTTTGATGAATTTATCAAAGACTCTGTAGAAGACAAGTTCCCGCTTGGTATGACCTTTGAAGACTGGTATAATGAAGCAAAGAAGATTGATAATATCTCTGATGAAGATGCAGTTGATATTACCAAGACAGCAACTCCTTATCTGAATGAGAATTTAGAAGAAGAATAAGCCGTCTGTAATAAAATACAGAGAATAATTATGAGCGGTAATCTCACTGATACGCAATTCAGGGAAAATTCTTTCCCAAATTGGCGCTGTCAGAGTATTACCGCTCTATCTTTATCGATCTACCCGCGGGAAATCCAGAATAAACATGGTACCCTTTCCTTCCTCTGTCTTCACACGGATAGTGCCGCCGTGTTCCTCCGTCAGCCGTTTCACTACCGTAAGGCCGATTCCGGTTCCTTCTCCCGCTTTCTTTGTCGTAAAGAAAGGATGAAATACCTTCTGCCTGATATCCGCCTGGATTCCAGTTCCGCTGTCTTCTACCACCAGGCGTACACTTCGTCCGTCATCCACGCTGAGCCCAAACTGAATCTGAAAAATTCCTCCGTCTGGCATGGCATGAAGGGCATTCGTTGTCAGATTTAACAAGATCTGGTTCAATGTTCCTAACTGTCCGTGGATATAATACGGAGTTCTGCAGATATTCTCTTTTAACCGAATATCTTTTGGCAGCAGTTTTTTGATCATATTCACTGCTTCCTGTATGGCATAGGTTGCATCATAATCTGTATATACCTTCTCCGCTTTTCCCTGCCGGCTGTAGCTTAGAAGCTGCCTTGCCAGTTCCTCGCACCGGCCCGCGGCACTCTTAAGCTCCGTGATCTCTTCCGGCATCTCTGCAAAGACGGTTTCATTTTCCTCCAACAGATCTGCATACAGCACGATCGGAGTCATAAGGTTGTTAAACTCATGGGCGATGGATCCGGTCAATACACTCATGGTCTTGGAATGGTTGTACTTCTGCATCAGGCCTTCCTGTTCCTTCATCGCCTCATTTAATGTCTTTTCATGCTGCAGCTCTCTTACCAACAGGACCTCCTTTTTCTGCTGCTTTGTAATCTTATAAATCAAAACGCCTGCCCAGATTATGGCTGCAGCTCCCAGCAGGCAGAAGTAAAAGGCAATTTGTTCGATCGGCTGTATAACCCTCTCATAATCTTCGATGATATAAAGATAGAATTCTTCTTCCGCGATCTCAAGAGATTCATAAGCAATTAACTTCCGCGTCCGCTTTAACGTTCCATTCTCAGTCTCATAGACCCATTCGACAGTGCTGCCATTCTTGTCCGTATGTGCAAGCGATATCTCCCTGTCCGTATAATTTCCCGGCATGACCGTCACTCCGTCGGCTCCGTTCACAATGCAATACCTGTCGTTCTCAAGCTGAAGGTTTGACAATGCCTGTTCCTGAGCGTATATCTCATCCAGGTTTAACTCCACCTGCACATATCCCGTGATACTGCCGCCGGTTCCCACCGCTTTCGTCATATACAGAACATAATAACCCTCCTGTGATTGTTTCACAGGGCCCGTGATGACTGCTCCCGGACTTTGGCCGGCCCGTTCACACAGCCGCCGTTCCCATTCTTCCTGACTGTCCAGTTCCGAGAGCAGAATGTATCTTCCCTTTTCCCTAAGCCTCATTAACCCGGTTTCAATATCCTTCGTCTCCTTCATATCGCCCGAGAACACAGCATAGAGCAGATTTGCCTTGACTTCAAGGCTTGACTGCAGACTCTTGGCATTGACCTTCGCAAGGCTCTTTAAACTTTCCTGTTCATTTACCACAATAGAGCGCTTCACATTGTTATAACTGAATACGGCGACAACCACTAACAATACTATTCCGGCAAATGTGATGATGATCTGTTTTCTTAACTTTTTTTCTTTCATAATATTCTCAGATAATCCTGTAGCAATAGCTTGATAAATATCTGTCTGGCATGAGAAACAAATTGAAATACTATTTTTTATTATAGGCGTAACATTCCGAGTATTCAAGAAAAATATCTATGTTTATGATTCAGTAGATGAGAATATTAAAGATTGTATGAAATACGATCTAAGACGGAGATGGATCGTTGATGAACTTGAATAAACAAAGATTCCTGCTAATTAGGAGCTGTTATTATTGACAGATGTTCAAGCCTTTCGTATAGTAAGAAGAAAGATAATGTAAAAGTACTAGTGCAGTATTGCATAATTATAATTCATTGTTAATTACGCAATACTGTACCAGGCAAAGGAGCGCGCAAAATGGGCAGGATTTTCAATGTAACAGGATTGTGTATACCGGAAAAACATTATATGGTGGATTTAACAAAACGGATTGCTCGGATCAGAAAAATGGTCGACGCCGGCGACTATTTTACGATAAACCGCGCCCGTCAATATGGAAAGACGACAACACTGACGGCCCTGGCTAAAGCACTGAATGAAGACTATATCGTAATCAGCCTGGATTTCCAGGTGCTTGGGAGTGCATCCTTCCAAAACGAGAATATATTCTCGCTCGCATTTTTACAAGTATTTTTAAGAGAGATGAAAAGACACCGAATATTAGAGCTACCGGATATGGATAAGGTTGGAGCCGAAATGCAGAAAGCCTTAAGTGCGAAAGAGGAGCGTTTTGACCTGCTGTCATTGTTCGAATATCTGCTGAATGTCTGTGAATGCGCGCCAAAACCTGTCGTCCTTATGATCGATGAGACCGATAGTGCGTCTAATAATCAGGTATTTCTGGATTTTCTTGCACAACTGCGCAGTTATTATCTGGAAAGAGACATAAAAGGAACATCTGTATTTCATTCTGTAATTCTTGCAGGAGTTTATGATATCAAGAATTTGAAGCGAAAGCTTCGCTCCGATGAGGAACATAAAATAAACAGTCCATGGAATATTGCAGCAGATTTTGATATAGATATGGAACTTTCGAAAGAGGGCATCGAAGGGATGCTTAGAGAGTATGAGCAGGAACACCATACCGGAATGGATGTGGAAAAGATAGCGGAATTGCTCTATGATTATACTTCCGGATACCCCTATCTGGTATCCAGGCTGTGTAAATTGATGGATGAAAAAGAGCAGGCTGATAATTGGACAAAAGAAGGGTTTTTAGAGGCGCTTCGTATGCTTCTTTCAGAAAATAACACCCTGTTTGAATCATTGATCGGGAAACTGACAGATTATCCGGAACTAGATCAGATGCTTAAGGATCTACTGTTTTTGGGAAAAACTATTACCTTTACTCCGACCAGTCAGGTTATCCATCTTGCTATTATGTTTGGATTTATAAAGAACGAAAACGGCAGGGTCATACCGGCAAACCGTATTTTTGATACGTTATTATATAATCATTTTCTTGCTTCAGATGAGATGCATGTTTCGGAGATCTATAAGGCATCGCTTCAGGATAAAAGCCAATTTATTATAGGTGGCCATCTGAATATGCGCAAGGTTATGGGAAAGTTCGTAGAACACTTCCATGAATTATATGGCAATCGTAAGGTGACCTTTCTGGAAGAAGAAGGACGGCGATATTTCCTTTTGTATCTGCGGCCGATTATTAATGGTACCGGGAATTACTATATAGAATCCCAAACCCGAAGTCTTGGTAGAACAGATGTCATCGTGGATTATCAAGGGGAACAGTTTGTGATAGAAACCAAGATATGGAGAGGAAATGAATACAATTCACGGGGAGAAGATCAACTTGCAGGATATCTGAATGATTATAATCTGGACACAGGATACTTACTCAGCTTCAATTTTAATCAGAAGAAGGATATCGGTGTCCATGAAATCATTGTAAATGGTAAGCTGCTTATCGAAGCGGTGGTGTAGAGAATATCTCAGACATATTTAAGAAACTGTGCAAAAATAACATGTGCAGTCCCTAATACGGGAAGCGGCGGCTCATATAAGCCGCCGCTTCTCTTTGTCTGAATTATTGCCCAATCTCCTTCCAGAACTGGCTTCCGGTCGCATACTCACGGATCTCCTCAAAGGTGAACGGTGCGGTCACCCACACATATCCCAGATCATTCGAGTCCCCGTCTTCATAGTTCAAATCGAATCCGATCTCGATTCCGTCGGCATCCAGAAAGAAATTCGTCATGTACACGCCTTCCTGGCTGTCGCCCCCTAAAGCTTTCTTCATGGTATCCTTGTCAAGCTCCGATAAGAATGCGTCATTCCCCGTCTCATTACGCATAACCTCAATCCATTGATCCAGGAAATTATCATTCAGATCCACGATATCTTTTACCGCATATGCCGTCCCGTTCTTCAGGCTGATGTTACAGGTCCGAAGATGCTGGGCTGCATAACTCTGTCCCCCTTCATAGCTCAGATCACTGTACACAACACTGATCATATCCTCTGACGCATAGCTGACCTTATACTCCACGTAGCTGATCAGCACCGGGTTGCTTTCTCCAAGAACCCTCTCCTTGATCTCCGGTGTTGGATCCTCATAGATCTTATTTACCGTCTCCATGGCACGGGATCTCAATATCTGATTTACCTTTTCTTCCGTTTTGGAATCCGATAGTCCGCTGATCTTCGGATAATTCACATGAAACTCGACGACCATAGACTGCTTTTCTTCATCTGAAAATGTATACATGTCGTCTTCGATCTCATAAGGCAGATTCCCGGCAATGTCTTCCGGGATCGCATCAATACCGGTTGGCTCCTCCTCATACCCCTCACTGTTATCTTCATTCGGGATATCATCCGTCAGACCATCCCCGTATTCGTCACTGAACTCATCTAACCCGCCATCCCCGTATTCGCCATAAGGCCAGTCGTTACTTCGAACCTCCTCGCGCAAGTCGTCATAAGCACTCAGTCCAATCACTGCCAAGAGCAGAACAAGAACCAGCGCATACACCCCCAGGGCGATCCACGGTGCCTTAGACTTTCGCCCTTTGGGCGCCACCATCTTAAGATTCACATACATCTCCATAGGGACATAACGCATGCCGTCCTTTTCCTGCTCCCCCGCCACAGGACGCATCCCCATATGTACATATTTTTCTACAGCCCCCGGCGCTGCATTCACGGTCATCCTGCCTGCAGACAGCTGCTGGGCGCAGCAATGATACGCCGCCCCAAACAGCATCCTTCCGACTCCTCTTCCCTGGTACTGCTTCTTAACAAAGAAGAGGGCAATGTGGCCGTCCACCCTTAAGGCCAGCGTACCGCAAAGAACCCCCTCCTCATATGCTCCAAAGAAGATCAGATGTCCTCTTGCCCATATCTGGCTGATATAATCGTATTTTATAAACTTCTGGAACGATGCCACACCTTCCGGAGCCGATACCGGCGCGATCTCGTCGGCATATACCTCCCACACAAGATGCAGCGCCGGCAAAAGTTCCGTCTGTCCAAGCCTCCTGATTTCCATACCAAAGCCTCCTTACAAGTCCCCTATTCTTTTATCTTAATCAGTTCCTCACGAAGTAATGTCAGTGCCCTGGCCACGGCAAATTCCCGGTTCTTATCCCGGTTCCCGGTAAAATGAAACTCCGATGCCGTGACATGGCCTTTCACATAGCATCCCACGTATACCAGCCCAACCGGCTTTTCCCTGGTTCCGCCGCCAGGCCCGGCTATCCCGGTCACGCTAAGCGCCGCGTCTGCTCCTGCCGCCTTCGCAGCACCTTCTGCCATCTCACAGGCCGTCTGATGACTTACCGCACCGTACTTATCAAGCGTTTCCCGCCTGACGCCAAGGAGACGCTCTTTCGCATCATTGGAATAGGTAATATACCCTTCCCGATACACATTCGAAGCGCCCGCCACATTCATGATCCTTCCTGCAAGAAGACCGCCTGTACAGGACTCCGCCGTTGTCACCGTCATCTCCTGTTCTTCTAAAAGTCTCACGATAGCTTCCTCGAGAGTCACTCCTTCTTCTGTAGAATAGATCTTATCGCCAAACCTTCGGAATAATTCCTCCATCATCGGTGCGATCAGCCCTTCGGCCTCTTCCTCATCTGCCGCTTTTGCCGTTACACGCAGATGCACTTCTCCGGTCTTCGCATAGGGTGCGATAGTCGGATTTGTCTGAGTGTCCATCAAATCGGAGATCATCGTTTCTGCTTTGCTCTCTCCGATGGAACAGATCTTCACCATCCTGGAATAAATTCCCTCCGGCTGCATCCGATTCAGATAAGGCGCAACATCCCTCTCGAACATCGGCCTGATCTCATTCGGCGGTCCCGGAAGCAGAATAGCCGTCTTTCCATTCTCCTCTAAGATCAGCCCCGGAGCCGTCCCGTTATGATTGTCAATCACCTTCGCTTCCCTTGGAACCATTGCCTGTTTCCAGTTGTTCGGCGTAACCTGGCCGCTTCGGACACGGCGAAAGTATTCCCTGATCCGCTCTTTTGTGTGTTCGTCTTCATATAACTCTTTTCCAAAGACCCTGGCAGCCACTTCTTTCGTGAGATCATCCTTCGTAGGTCCAAGACCGCCGCTTAAGATCACGATATCCGATCTTGAAAGCGCCAGACGGATTACTTCCTCCAGACGCTTTTCATTGTCCCCCACCACACTCTGATAATAGCAGGAAAGTCCAAGTGCCGCACATCTCTCGGACAAATACGCCGCATTGGTATTCACGATATTCCCAAGCAGCAGCTCCGTACCGACAGATATCAGTTCTACCGTCATATTCTACATACCTCCTTGTGTCAATACCTGTACGTTCTTTGCGACATAATCGATCAAAGAAACAACCGTCAATATTAAGGATACCCAGATCAGCACTATTCCAATCATATCAAATACACCGCCGAAATCTGCAATCAGTATAATAATCATCGCCATCTGGGAAACGGTCTTGAATTTCCCCCAATAGCTTGCCGCAATCACGATTCCATTGTCTGAGGCAACCAGGCGGAACCCGCTGATGATAAATTCTCTTGCAATGACCACTATAACAAACCACGCCTCAAGCTTGCCGGACGGAATCATACAGATCATAGCGGAACAGACCAGCAGCTTGTCCGCCAGCGGATCCATGAATTTTCCGAAATTCGTCACCAGATTTCTGGCACGCGCAATCTTCCCGTCCAGCATATCCGTAAGGCTCGCCACACAGAACAGTACCAATGCGATCCATCTGTTCGCATCCCCTCCCACATCCGTCAACATAAAAAATACAAAAAACGGAACCATAATCACTCTAAGTACAGTCAATTTATTGGGTAAATTCATGATATCATTTCTCCTATCAAATCATATTCTAAAGCCTGGGTGACTCTCACCTTCACAAAATCTCCGGACACCAATTCTTCTTCCGTATGGATGAAGAGCAGCCCGTCCACATTCGGCGCATCCCTGTAGGTCCTTCCCACGTAAACCTCCTCATCGGCCACCTTGCCTTCGACCATCACCATGACCTCTTTCCCGATCATCTCTTTGGCCTGATCAAATGCGATTTCCTGCTGCAGTTCCATCAGTTCTGCGCGCCGGTCTTCTTTCACTTCCTCCGCTATCTGACCCGGCAGTCCGGCAGCCGGCGTGTCCTCTTCCTGCGAATAGGTAAATACTCCCAGCCTGTCAAACTCCATCTCGTCCACAAATTCCATCAGTTCTTCGTGCTGTTCCTTCGTCTCTCCCGGAAAGCCGGTAATCAGCGTAGTACGGATCGTAATATCCGGAACTTCTCTCCTAAGCTTTCTGATGATCTCCTCAAGCTGCTCCTTTGAGGTACGCCTGCCCATTCTCCTTAAGATCTCATCACTTGCATGCTGAATCGGAAGATCCAGATAATGGCATATCTTCTTCTCTTCTCTGATCACCCGGATCAGGTCGTCATACACTTCCTCCGGATAACAGTAGAGAAGCCGTATCCACCGGATTCCCGCTATCTTACACAACTCCTCAAGAAGCCTGTGCAGCGACTTCTCCCCGTAGAGATCCTTCCCGTACAAGGTAGTCTCCTGTGCCACCAGGATCAGTTCCTTTACTCCCTGTCCGGCCAGGTCTTCTGCCTCTTTCACAAGCCGTTCCATCGGCACACTTCTATAATTCCCCCGTATCTTCGGGATAATACAATATGTGCAGTGCTTATCACAGCCTTCCGCAATCTTCAGATAAGCATAATGCCCTCCTGTCGTCACAAGTCTTTTATGAGAAACCGCCGGAAGTGCGTCAAGATCCGCAAGCTTTACGCCGCCTTGTCCGTCTAATGCCTCTTCTATGGACAACAGGATCTGATCATAGGACGTGGTTCCAAGAACCGCATCCACCTCCGGTATCTCTTTTAATATCTCCTCCTGATATCTCTGAGCCAGGCATCCCGCAACAATCAACGCCTTAAGCCTGCCCGACTTCTTATACTCTGCCATCTCAAGGATTGTCTGAATACTCTCCTCCTTGGCATCATGGATGAAACAACATGTATTGACCACAATAATATCCGCCTGCATCTCATCATCCACGATCTGATACCCCTTCGCATCGAGAATTCCAAGCATGACCTCCGAATCCACCAGATTCTTATCACATCCCAGAGAAATAAATAATAGATTCATCCGTTCCTCCTTCCTCTGTGAAGAAAGGGGCTGTCGGGAAAATCTGCGCCTCTACAACCGTATCACGCATATTGTGCAAAAACTCTTCTCCCGATAGCCCCCATATTCTCCTCTAAAACCGGATATAACACCCTTTGTGCCGTTCTATTGTCCGACGAGCTGCGGCTCTTTGGACACACCCTTCTTTTCTTCCTCTTCTCCGACCACTTTGATCTTGGCCTGGTTCAGTTCATCGATCGCTACAGATAAGGGCTTCTCTCCGTTCTTGACCGCTACCAGCGGCATAGAACCATCGATAATCTCTCTCGCTCTCTTTGCCGTTGCCATCACGATCGAATACCGGCTGTTGACAATCTTCGTCTCGCCTTCTTCTACGTCCTTATTCACTACCTTCATTAAATCTGTGTAAGATGGATGCAGCATAACTATTCTCCTTTCAGCTCTTCCTTCATGCGCTCTATAAATGCCATATTACGAAAACTTCTTCTGTGCTCTCCCCGGATAATCTGATGCATCTCCTCCACACACTCGTCCAGTACGTCGTTGACCAACAGATAATCATACCGGTCCATTCCCAGCGCTTCCTCCTTTGCGCGGTTCATACGGAAATCAATAACCTCCGCCTGTTCTGTCCCGCGCCCCATAAGACGGCGCTTAAGTTCTTTTGCCGTTGGCGGAGTCACAAATAAAAGCAGCGTCTGGGGGAATTTTTCCTTCACCTTCAACGCCCCCTGGATCTCGATCTCCAGGATCACATCCTTTCCGGCTTCCAACTGCTCTTCTACATACGCCCGCGGTGTCCCATAATAATTGTCCACGTATCTAGCATACTCTATCAATTCGTCTTTCGCAATCATTTTTTCAAATTCTTCTGTAGTTTTGAAGAAATATTCTCTGCCCTCTTCCTCTCCAGGCCTTGGTTTTCTGGTTGTCACAGAGACAGACAATGCGTAATCATCATACCGGCGTATGATCTCCTTCATGATCGTACCTTTGCCGGATCCCGAAAATCCTGATACAACAATCAATATTCCTCTCTCATTCATGGACATATCCTCTCTTCTTTCATGGCCGTCAACAGGTGCCCTGCCGACTGCACTGCTACTCAATATTCTGAATCTGTTCCCTGACCTTCTCGATCTCCGTCTTCAAATCAATCCCCACATTGGAAACCTCCAGGTCATTGGCCTTCGAAAGGATCGTATTGGCCTCCCGGTTCATCTCCTGCGCGATAAAGTCAAGCTTCCGCCCGATCCCGCTGTCTTTGGACTTAAGCGTCTCCTTCATATGTACAACATGGCTCTTAAGTCTTACAATCTCCTCGTCCGTACAGATCTTATCGGCAAATATCACAACCTCGGCAGCAATCCTTCCCTCCTCAATCTGGGTATCCAAAAGCAGCTCCCTGACCTTATTCTCCAGCTTCTCCCGATACTGTGCAATAATCTTGGGCGAACGCTCTTCTATATATTCCACCAGCCTAAGCATCCCGTCTAACTTCTTGATGATGTCGTCTCTTAAGTGTTCTCCCTCCAGCGTTCTTGATTCGACAAACTGTGAAACCGCGCCCTCCAATGCTTTCTTAAGCCCGTTCCATAATTCCTCCTCGTCCACCACCTGCTCTTCCATCGTGAGCACCTCCGGGCAGCGCAGCAGAGTAGATACCCGGATATCGTTATCCAACGAAAAGCGCTCTTCTATCCGTCCAAAATAATCAAGATACTCGCCCGCCAGCTTCTCATTGTACTTCAACGATACCTGGCTCTCTGACATATCCTCATAGGTAATAAATATATCCACCTTTCCTCTCTGGACACTCTGCTTCAGCAGATTACGAATTGCCGTCTCAAAAAAATTCAGCTTCTTGGGCATACGGATATTCACATCCAGATAACGATGGTTTACACCCTTCATCTCTACGGTAAACTTCCGCTCCCCTTCTGAAACTTCACAGCGCCCAAAGCCTGTCATACTTTTTATCATGATATGAACCTCTTCCTAAAATCTTAATATCGTCTGTAAAAATTGCCTCATTTATTATAAGACATTTGGCAAATTGCGTCAACCATGTTATACTATTCCTCAAGACGAATTAGAAAGGAAAAGATACTATGGCATTTGACGGAATTACGGTTGCGGCAGTTGCAAAAGAACTTAAGGACACACTGACCGGCGGACGGATCACGAAGATCGCACAGCCGGAGACAGATGAACTGCTGCTTACGATCAAGACACCTGTGGGAGCGAACCGGCTGTATATTTCTGCCAGTGCTTCACTCCCACTCATATATCTGACGAACGAGAACAAGCAAAGTCCCATGACCGCACCCAACTTCTGTATGCTGCTTCGCAAGCATATCGGCAACGGAAAGATCACCGGAGTATCACAGCCAGGCCTGGAACGTATTATCTGTCTTGATATCGAACACTTAGACGAGCTTGGAGATCTCTGCAGGAAGAAACTGATCATCGAGATCATGGGGAAACACAGCAATATTATCTTCTGTGATGATAAGGATATGATCATTGACAGCATCAAACATGTCAACGCACAGATGAGTTCTGTCCGGGAAGTGCTGCCGGGGCGGAGCTATTTTATACCGGATACCATGTCCAAGCAGGATCCGCTGACAGTAAAAGCCGGGGAATTCATCACGGCTCTGACTTCAAAGCCCATGCGGCTTGGTAAGGCACTCTACACCAGCTTCACCGGGATCAGTCCCGTAGTGGCGGAGGAAATCTGCCATCTTTCCGGGCTCGAATCAGATATGACGGCAAGTGACCTGTCTAAAGATATGCTCGACCATCTATACCGGCAGTTTACCTATTATATAGAACCGGTAAAGACCGGGGAGTATCATCCGGTTATCTATTATAACGGGAATTCTCCGCAAGAATTCTGTGCACTTCCTTTATCCCATTACGGACAGCCGTCTTCTGCTGCCGGCAGCCTAAAGGCTTACCAGACATACACTGCACGTGAATTCGATTCTATCTCCCTGGTACTTAAGAATTACTACGCCACCAAAAATACAATAACCAGGATACGTCAGAAAAGTACGGATCTGCGCCATGTGGTACAAACTGCCCTGGAACGGAACCGTAAGAAATATGACCTGCAGTCCAGGCAGTTAAAGGATACGGAAAACAGAGAAAAATACAAAGTATACGGGGAACTGATTAATATCTACGGCTACGGCCTTCCCGCCGGTTCCAGGGAAATGACCGCCCTGAATTATTATACGGATCAGGAGATCACAATCCCTTTAGATCCTGTGCTGACTCCCCAGGAGAATTCGCAAAAATATTTTGCCAGATATAACAAACAGAAGCGTACCTTTGAAGCACTGACGGCATTGATCCACGAAACCGCCGACGACATCCAGTACCTGGAGTCTATCGGCAACGCGCTGGATATTGCAATGAGTGAAGCGGATTTAATCCAGATTAAGGAAGAACTGGTACAGAGCGGTTATATTCGCAGAAAAGCTGTCAAGAAAAAGATTAAGATGACCAGCAGGCCGCTGCATTATATTTCCAGCGACGGTTATCACATGTATGTAGGAAAGAATAATCTGCAGAATGATGAACTGACCTTCTCCTTCGCCTCCGGCAATGACTGGTGGTTTCATGCCAAGGGTGCGCCCGGTTCCCATGTGATCGTAAAGACCAACGGGGACGAGCTCCCGGACAGTACTTTTGAAGAAGCCGGACGGCTGGCCGCTTATTATTCTAAGAACCGCGGAAGCGACAAAGTCGAGATTGATTATGTCGAAAAAAAGCACGTGAAAAAACCGAACGGGGCAAAACCCGGATTTGTCGTATACTATACGAATTATTCTCTGGTTATAGACTCCGATATCTCGGGAATAGAAACGGCGGCGGATTAACCGCTGCCTCTGCCTTGGCAGACTGTACTAAATCCAAATACAGGTACAGTCTGCCGGACAGATGCACGCCCTTAGGAACTGCCGGCTCCTCACGCCCCAAATAATTTCGGGCAGAGACCGCCGTATTGCGGCAGCCGGTCGATGTAAGGCTTTAACCGCTTTTCAATCTCCGCTCTCTCCAGCGGATCCGCTTCCTGCAAAGTGTGGTCGTTCTGAGTCATCTCCAACACATCATCGGCAATCTCCTGAAATAAAATCCAGCAAAGCTTCTCGGCATCCGTAATGATCCTGCTCTCCATGATCTCCTGATGCTCCAGACTGATCTGCAGCAGGAGATAGCCCAGCTTATCAGACCAAAGCCAGTCAATATACGGGCTGGCCTGTATGTAGTCTTCAAACACTTCGCTGACCTTTTCAATCTCTGCATTCCTTCCAACTTTTTGAGCCATCTTATCCTCCTTCCTTCCGGGTATATGCGATATCCTGAGGTGTCCCAAAGGCTGTCCCCGATATCATATATGATTGGGATACAGAATCATTTTACCACAGAACAGCCGTGAGAATGTCCATGTAATTACTGGATATCATACCAGTAGCTGCCAGAAGCCGGCGCGGTCGGTCAGATTCCTCATCTTTATATTGTCCCCAGCAGGTAGTCGATAAATTGCTGCGCTGTCCGCCCGGACAGTCCGCCATGGCTTAATTCCCATCTATTTGCGGCAAGCAGCAGCTCATCTTCCGGCATATCAATCCCATTGCGTCTCGCAAGCTGCCGTACAATCTCCTGAAACTCCTTCTTTCCCGGTTTGCCAAAATAGATCGTCACACCAAATCTTGCCACCAGCGACAGCTTCTCCTGAACCGTATCATTCGTATGAAGCTCCTCATCCCGATCCGCCTTATCCTTAAATGTCTCACGAATCAGATGTCTTCGGTTCGAAGTTGCATAAATCAGTACATTCTCGGGTCTCTTCTCCAATCCGCCTTCGATCACTGCCTTCAGATACTTATACTCAATCTCAAATTCCTCAAAGGACAAGTCATCCATGTAGATGATAAACTTATAATTACGGTTCTTGATCTGGGCTATAATATCGTTCAGATCCTGGAACTGATGCTTATACACCTCGATCATACGAAGTCCTCTGCCGTAATACTGGTTCAGGATCGCCTTGATGGATGAGGATTTGCCGGTTCCGGCATCTCCAAACAACAGACAGTTATTCGCCTTTCTCCCTCCGACAAATGCTTCTGTATTCGCGATCAGTTTCTCTTTTGCAATCTCGTATCCCACCAGATCATCGAGATGCACATGTGCAATCTTCGTGATCGGTACGATCTTCGCTTCCCCTTCTGTATGCTCCACCCTGAAAGCCTTATGGAGCCCCAGTTTTCCCACGCCGAATTCCTTATAAAACTGTGTCAGTATATCTTTAAACTCTCTGACATTCTTCGCTGCGGCAAGACTCTGGCTAAGGCTCAGGATTCTGTCCCGGATTCTTCTGTTAAATACCTTCCCGTGGCCGCAGTCACCCTCATACCGGAAAAGTATCGGCAGGCAGTCCGCCCCTAACTCCTCCTCCATCCGGGTAAAATCATAGTCAAACAGCTCTTTGAAGATACCGAAATCATGCATCGCCACCTCATTTACACTTCCTTCTATCGCCCCTACGATCTCGCAGGAAGTACTATAGGCGTTCTCGTGGCTTGCCAGCAGATAGGTCAGATAATTATGCCAGAGGTTCCCCTCAAAACCATGGCTGACCGTCATCTCCAGAATCGCGTTGATACATTCATACAATAACCCCTTCAGATCTTCCCTGTTATAGTAATCGTTATTATAGTTCTCCATCAGGAATGTCATATCCCAAAGGATCTTACCATCATCCATATGCTTATACAGCATTAACTCATTTGTTCTCATTCTCATGCGCTTGTTCTCCCGTTCTATTCTTCTGTCCTGTTATACAATTGGGAATCCCGTTATTACATCTTCTACAATGATCCGCTGCCATCAATAATTCCCTAATATCCGGAGACTTCTGCTTTCTTCCCTTAAGCCCCTGATGGCATTTTTTACCGCTGCCTGCGCCAGATTCCCTTCGAAGTCGACAAAAAACCGGTATTCCCAGTTTCTTCCCTCCACCGGCCTTGACTCGATCCTGGTCATGTTCAGGTCGTTATAGATAAAATGCGAAAGCAGCTGATACAAGGATCCACTCTCGTGAGGAACCTCAAAGCAGATGCTGATCTTCTTTGCATCCTTTAAAAAGATCTTCTGATTCGTGACCACAATAAACCGCGTGGAATTATTGGGATCATCATTGATATTCTCTTTCAGCACTTCAAGGCCATGTACCTTCGCCGCATAAGCACTGCAGACAGCTGCCTGGCTCTTATCCCGCTCCTCAACAATTTTCCTGGCCGCAATCGCCGTATTCGCCACACTGATCTGCTGCCATTCGCTGTGTTCATCCAGAAAACGGGATGCCTGCATCAAAGCAACCCCCTTTGAATATACCCGCCTGATTTCTCCTAAAGCTGTTCCCGGAAGCCCGGCTAACGTATGCTTAATAGGAATAATTGTCTCTCCCACAATATAATTCTCGAATTCAACCAACAGATCATACATCTCATCCACCGCACCGGCTGTCGAATTCTCAATAGGCAGCACCGCATAATCTGCCGCCCCCTCCTCGATGGCATCCATGGCATCCCTGAAAGTACGCACATAGAAGCTGTTGCAATTTTCACCGAAATAATACTGCATCGCCGCCTGGCTGTAAGCTCCCTCCGTTCCGGGGAATACGATCCTGGCATTCTGCGCATCCAGGCTCGTCACTTCGATAAACGGAAGCCTTCCCAGTGCCCCCGCCTTCACAAGCTGCTGATACTGCACCTTACGGTCCATTGCCATCAGCTGTTCAAAGAGCTCCTTTACACTCTTCTTATTAAATTCCGTGGAAACCTTACTTACCACGTCCTGTAATTTATTCTTCTCTCTCTGGCGGTCAACCACCTTAAGACCGCTCCTGATCTTATATTCACCAATCTCGGCGCCAAGCCGCATCCTCTGTTCAAACAGCCTTACAATCTCATCATCGATTGCGTCAATTTTCTCTCTTATTTCCTCAATCACCGCCATACTCGCTTCTCCTTCTCCATCCTGTCCGATTCACTGTAGTATTATAATACATTTCCTGTATAAAATCCACCTTCCTTTGCCATACTTACACTATGAAGCATAATTTCTTAA